>ENA-UOJJ01000013-UOJJ01000013.1-human-gut-metagenome-genome-assembly--contig:-CS66-NODE-13-length-302730-cov-61.795401_pt1 | contig 302730 bp, 309 predicted proteins | sample MGYA00242343_ERZ723890 | MGnify/ENA metagenome assembly ERZ723890
AGGGCATCAAGGCTGGAAAAAGTTGCAACCCACACGGGTTGCGTTAGATTGAAATGAAAAATGCACGATAAATATCGAGCGCACCGCATTGCGGCCCTTGTGGCTGCGTTAGATTGAAACCACAGAACATCCATGATAGCACGCTCAGAAAGAGCTAAATGATTTGAGTTTAAAATCGATATACCGCCATCTCGCAAAAGGTGGCGGTATTTTTATGACAAAAAGGAGCAAAATATGCAGAAATACAAAGTTGTTGTAACAATCCCCGCCATCATCGAGGTCACCGCTGAAACAGCATGCGATGCAAACGAAATCGTGAAAGGAATTCTGGTAGGACACGAAGAGACGAAAAACGCTGATGTGATTCAGAGCGCCGTACATAAAGCCATTCGGGACGGTCGCGAAAACACATATGTACAGACGCTGCACATCCGTAAATAGTCTTCCAGAAACGGATTATAAAAAGAAAATAACCGTTTTGTGTAAAGAAGCGGTAGTATAAAACCAGAAAAAACTATGGTAAAATAAAGACATCAGAAGGTGACTTCTGGTATCCTTCCCCCTAACGAGCGCTCCTGTATCCACCACAGGGGCGTTTTTTTGTTGCAAGCTTGCACAGGTACAACAAGATAAAGACAAAATGTCACACGCGTGTGAAATCATGCAAAGAAAAAAGCACGATTAGCTGTGTATTGATTGACTATAAATATTATATGTGGTATAATATAAACATGACTAAGAAAAAGACTACAACTAAAAAACGCACTACGAAAAAAAGTGTAAAAAAAACAACTCCATACGCAGCTGTAAAGCGAAAGACGGGTGGGGCAGTATTAAAGTCTGCCAAAATTACAATCGGCGAAAAAACTGAGATTGTAGGGCGCATCGAGAAACTCGTCTGGACAAACGAAGACCACAGCTGGTCTGTCATAAAGTTTAAACCCAAAAAAGGTGCAATCTTCACCGCAAAGGGAAGTCTTATTGAAGTCACACCCGGAACGCCGCTGAAGCTGTACGGAACATGGATTGAGACGGATTTCGGCGAACAGTTTGATGTGGATATGTCGGAAATCACATACACGGATGCCACAAGAGAAGCTGTCGTCAATATCCTCAGCAGCAGCTTCTTGACTGGCAGCGGAGAGACTAAGGCAAATCTGATTTACGATAAGTTCGGAAAAGACACCTTTACCATTATCGAATTCAATCCTGAACGGTTAACGGAAGTATATGGTATTGGTGAGTACACGGCAGCAACGCTTCATGACAGTTACATGAAGAACAAGTGCAAGATGGAACTTGCTGCGCTGCTGAAACCGGACGCGAGCGATAATCTCATCAATAAAATCATTGAGAAGTATGGCGAAGACAACGCAGTAAAAACCATCAAAAAGGACCCGTATATTCTATGTAGAGGATTAAAGGGTATTGATGGTATTGCGTTCGGCGGAGCTGACCGCATTGCAGTTCGTAAAATCGGTATTGCATTAAACAGTCCTGTCAGAATTGATGCTGCCATCGAAGCAGGAATCATGAATGCAGGCAGGGAAGGGCATTGCTATCTTCCTTATGAGGAAATCTACAGTCATGTACGCACTGCCTTGCAGGAGGCTCAGGGTGGAACAGTGACCGAAGAAGAGGTCAAAGACCGGCTTCGTGTAAGCTTGAAGGAACAGCGCATCCTGATTGAGAAATCGGGGAAAAAGTTTCTTGTCTATACAAAGGGCATGCACGATTTGGAATGCGATATTGCAGATAAGGTATCGCAGCTTATTCTAACAAAGAGTTCCATTCCGCAGGTAAGCGATAAAGACATTGATACCGGAATCAAAGAAACTGAAAAACAAAACAAATTCACGCTGGAAAAGAATCAAAAAGAAGCGGTCAGGTCTGCATTAAAGAACCGCGTCTGTATCATTACGGGTGGTCCCGGCACGGGTAAGTCTACCATTCTTGATGCCATCTTAAAGGCTTGGTGTAAGAACCACAGCAAGGAAGATGTCCTTTTGTGCGCACCGACCGGACGCGCAGCAACCCGAATGAGAGAGGTTACGGGATTCCCAGCCAATACGATTCATATGAGCGTCATGAATAGGCCAGGTACAAGCGGCATGAACAAACTTGTCGTATGCGATGAGGTATCCATGGTGGACGTCAATGTCTGCAGCATGCTGTTGAGCCTTGTATCTCACGGCGGACGACTCGTTCTGATTGGCGACCCTGACCAGCTTCCTTCGGTCGGAGCAGGAAACGTGCTGCACGACCTCATCAACTGTCAGCAGATTCCTGTCACAAAACTGACCATTGGACACAGAAATGTCGGCGCTATTGCGTACAATGCCAATGAACTGAATCACTGCCATGGTGTGGATGATTTCCAGCTCGATGACACCTTCAAGTATATTGAATCTGACTCTGAAAATTTACAGGCACATGTACTGGAAGAGTATTATAAGATTGTGGATAAGTACGGTATCAAGGACACTTGTTGTATCTGTCCTATGAAGAGCAGAGGCTCTACATCCACAAAAAAACTTAATGATATTATCCGCGAAAAGCTTAACCCGATTCCGGCAGACAGAGCAAATATACCTTCTGTAAAAGATTCGGAGTTCAGACTCAATGATAGGGTCATGCTCACGAAAAATACAAGAAACGCCGAGGGTGCAACGAGAATGCTCGTCAACGGCGACCTTGGATTCATAACAGATATACGCTGGGTGCAGAGAAAAGTAACCGTCACATTTGATGATGGAGAACGCGGTATCTTCGAGTTCTCAGAGTTTTGCAGAAAGTTTGAACTGGCGTACGCTTCAACCATCCATAAATGTCAGGGACAGGAATATAAAGCGGTAGTGATTCCGTGTTCAGGAGAGCATTATATCATGCTGCAAAAGAACCTGTTATACACAGCCGTTACAAGAGCAAAGAAAGAATGCATCCTTATTGGCGGAAAGAAATATATCAAGATGGCTGCAGAAAACGAAGCAGCGGCGCAAAGATATACCATGCTGGCATGGAGAATCAATCATAATGTGTTGGCGGCGCACATATAAAGATTTTCAAACCCAACTTTATGTATCATTTCCTCGGTTGTACGATATTGCGTAAGCGTAAGGCGAAGACTATTAGCAAAAAAGTCTCCGGAAATTGATTCATCGGCGAGATGCTTTCGTGATAGTTCATGAAGTTCCTTGACGATTTTTCCGCGAAGCATAATATCTCGGATACATTTCAGCTGTCCTGTTGTAGTATCAACGCCAAGTATCAAAAGAAGAGTAGGCGTTTCTTCATCAAGCGCAGGTATTTTGGCGTCCCGACCTGTCACGCGGGGTTCATAGGCAACACGTTCCCAATTATTAGAGCCGAAGGAGTGCATAAAAAAGATGCACTCATTTACCTCGGCGACAATGGCCTTGAATCCATCATCCTCGATGCTGTGCAGCAGTTCATCCGGAAAATCTCTTTTTCCGTAAAACAGGTACCAAAACGAGCCTTCGTATTGCAAGGAAGAATAGTCTTGGTGTAGACGCCATTCGTCTTTTTGCTGTCCAACATAAAATTTCATAATATCCCCCTTTTTATTTTATTATACCACATTATAGTCAACTTTTCCAGTCGAGAGTCTTTTACGGCTCTCGGCTTTTTTGCTGTATCGGTGAGTTTTCATTTCTTTTTTACAAATACAAAATGGACATTTGCTGCATAGTTCGTAAAATAAAGTAAAAGGAGAGAAAATATGAGCACTTTTACTGTAAACTGCCTTGATAGTAAGGCGCATTTTGAGACAGTTTCTTTCGATAATATTGAGTACAACAACGTCAATGACTACTCCATGACCAGTATCGAAGAACTGGCAGATAATATCAAGAAAAACGGTCTTTTGCACAACATTGTTTTGTCAAAGCAAAAAAATGGGAAATATAAGATTTTAGCTGGAGAAAGACGAACTCGTGCCATTCGACTGTTGCACGAACAAGAACCAGAATCGTGGATGACAACGGAAGCACTCGTTTATGATGGACTCACAGAAAGACAGGAAGAAATCATCATGGATTCCTCGAATCTGCAAAGTCGTGGAAATGGCGGAGATGAAGTACAGCTTCGTAAGGCTACGAATCGCTATATCGAAAACATGAAAGCTGAATATGGTTTGTCTGATAAGCAGGCACTGAAAGAAGCTACAGACATGTATAGCGGCAGCGGAAATACGATTCGCGTCAACCAGAAAATCGAAGAAAATCTCAGCCCCGAATTCACAGAGGAACTCGATTCCGGAAACATCGCAAAGGGCGATGCGGCTATCATCGCTGACATGAAAGAAGAAGAACAAGATGCACTGTTCGCTGACTTCCAAAACGCAGATGATGATGACGAAAAGGAAGAAGTCATTAAAGAGGCAGTAAAAAAACAAACCGCAAAAACAAAAGCCGACAAAGAAAAGAAAAAAGCCTCCAAGAAAAAGGACGCAAAAGAAGACCCGCTCCCTGTTAACACAAGCGAACTTCCTCCTACGCAAAAAGCAAGAATCAATTATCTCGACAAACTCAAAGCAACCTTGGAAACAATAAAAGAGTTAAATAATCCTGATACCATAGCGCAAATTCATCGGCTGGATGAGGCGGAAGACGCAACAGATGATACTCGTATTCTTCCCATTGTGCTTAACATTTCCATGGAAACAACGGCATTAAAAAACGCCATCCAACAATCAGACGGCGACTTTGATGCCGGAATCGACCCGGTATACGGGCATCATCGCGGCAATAAATACGAAGATGGGTATATCGACGGTTCTTCTTGGGACAATGATGATACATGATTTTAGTGCAGGAGTAGTTTTATGGCTATCGAATACAGTTTAAACAAAATCAAAAACTTCTTTGTAGGAAAAGATATATTAGGCCGAGATGCAATCGTACATTCAAGGGTCACCTTTCTTATGAAACGGGTACCTAAAGAAATGGCAGACGCAACAAGAGCCGGGTACCTCAGTCATGCCTCATGTTTCGTCAATTTACCGTATCCGGCTATTGGCGACTGGGATGACCAGATTCCCCCTATTATTCGAGTCGAAGAGTTCACGTTGACCGAAGAGGGTAGGGAACAGCTCGATGAACTCTATGATGTCAATCTTGTGCAGGCAGACAAGGATGATACGCTGGATACATGGCAGTCGCAGTGGGAAGAGGAAGCAGGGAGTATCTGCAGTAGTCTTTGCGATACGCTGATGGAATCCATCAATGTATCCGGTGAAAATGTCGCGCTGCTCAACACCTGCAAGCAGTATTTCACATCGCATGAATTCGGAAATCTGGAAGGCAAGAATCTAAGCATTGCTTTATTGCTTTCGTATGTCATTGAATATATCGCTCGTGAAAAGTTCATGTACAGCAATGATGAATTGAGCCGGTTCTATCTATCCGGCGTTACAGAGGAAGCAGGATGGGTGCGGTTTTCTTTTAGTGATGGAGAGCGAAACAATTTTGATATCCGTGCAGATGGATTTTTCCCGACATATGTGTCCATTGCCAATGGCAAAAGCGATTGCAGAGAACTGGCGGATGTGACAAGTATCTACTCGCTGCTGCAGATTAACAGAGCTAAAACCGAGCAACAAGAGGACTAAATAGAACAAAAAGGACACGCTGCATAGAAAGAATCTATGCAGCGTGTCTTCTTTACTTTAACGCAACCCGTGTGGGTTGCAACGACGTTCTGTTCCGCGATTTTGCACGCGTTTCAATCTAACGCAACCCATGCGGGTTGCAACGTGACTGGGGCGTCGAAGTGCAAGACGAAATCTGATTTTAATCTAACGCAACCCGTGTGGATTGCAACTTGCTTCTTGCTACAAAGTAAATACAGTAATAGAAATTTCAATCTAACGCAACCCGTGTGGGTTGTAACAGCAAACTTGCACAAACGAAGCAACAAGTTGTCATGCATTTTGTACAATGTTTGTCTGTTTTTTGACCATACAATATGGTCAGATACTACTTACTGCAACGGAATCATATCCTTTCTTTACAATACTTGATGCGAAGCGACAAGCAAGGCTATATTCGCTTGGAATTCGCACTGATTGATGATGCTTACAATATACCACAAAAAGGCAAAATAATCAATACAAAATACCGTAATTGATTGACCATAACACACAAAATAGGTATAATATAAACAAGTAAAACTTTAAGGAGATGTCGATTTGGAAAATAAAATTACTGCTATTGTTACGTTCATTTTCTTTTTTCTGATTACATTTATGGGCGTCATTATTATGACCCCGATTGTTGATGCTTTTGCCGGGCAGTTACCGGCAGAGCTGTGGTATGGAATTGGTACTATCGGCTCTGTAGTTCTGGCAGGCAGTATGTCCATTCCTTTTATTGTGAAAGAATTTGCGGAGGATTCAAATTGAAAAATCTTAACCTTACTCTCTCGCTCACTGAAGCGGGAAAATGCGCGACAAAGTTAGCACAGGGAATCGATGGACCTGTATATGCAATGAAGATGCAGAATGGAAAGTATATCTGCGGTCTATCTTTTATTATTGCGATTGCCGGAAGAAGCGCATTCGGTGATGAGTTTGATACGAACGCAACTTATGAAATCCTTGTTCGTTTGACAGAATTGAATACAGGGAATGCCATCGACTTGTACGGCATGACATTCAATCCGAAAGACTATATTGTCCACTCGAAAGGTGGTACAACATACTGCTATTTTAACGAATCTGCCGAAATCAACGATATCGTCTTGCCGACAGACCCAATCTCCGCAAACAGCAAATATGTCTTGAAAACATTGGTTCGCAAAAAGGAAACTCCCAAGCCGAAATGGTTTGTGCAGAACATGACGCCGGTTTACTTTGAGGAGTGTTAATTCACAATGTTCCTGTACACAAAAAAGGAAGATACGAGCTATACCTGCCGCATTAACGCTACGAATGAAAAGGCAGCAAAAAGCTGCAGCCAGCTCGGATTCTCGACGCCGACCCTCGTAATCGGAATTAAAAACGAAACCTCCCAAACAGTCGATTTCTCCAAAACAGAAAATGTTGTTGGTCTTGTCCATCTCAACATAGAAAAGACAGAAGACGAATCAAGAGGTATGTCTATACAAGATGCGCAAACCATCAAGGATGTCGTGAATGCTATTGTTGTACATGGCAAAGTCAGACACATTATGATTTATGAATGTGGCGAAATTAACGAAGCAGCCGGTATATCGTATGGTCTGCAGCATATTCTGAACGGCACAAAAGCTCCGAAAAGAAAAATCAACGAATTGTGCTACAAAAGAATCATCGAATCCTACGGAATACACAATCGATAAATTCCTGATGCGGTGACTTTCTGCGCGTGTTTTATGATTGACTAATTGGGCTATATGTGGTATAATATAAGTATACCGAGGAGGGCGCAATGAGCGATATTCTGTATGATGCTCAAGGCATCGCAAAAAGTCGAAAGATACGCAAGAGTGCCGTAACGGCTGTTTTGCTGTGTGCGGTTTCAGCCGTCATGTTCATTGGAGCTCACCACCTTTTGATAAACAGAGAATTTGTGATATCAAGCATAAACGCTTTCCTGCAAAGTGACACATTAAGTAAAGCGTTTGATGTCTTGCGTTTTGTTCTGATTGTAGGAGGTCTCGTACTTATTATTTTCGGAATCAACAAGATGTGGCAAGCTGTTGCTCATGCGAAGGATATCATCAACGCAAATAGATACCACAGAGACAGCATAATCGAAGACATTGATTTCAGTAACGATTTCCCGCAGATGTACCGTTAAGGAGAATGATATGAGCGAAGATAAAGAATTAAAAAGCTATGGAGAATATAATGAGAACAGCATCGAAAACACAGAAATTGACGCAGATGAAGACGACATCGAAGATACCGAGGACACAGTCAACGGCAGCAACGATGTCAACAAGTTCAGTACGGCATACGAAAAAGAAACCATCATCAATTTCAATAATGCAGAACAGAACGCCTCATGCTACACACTGAATATTCATAAGCGTCAGATGCTTTTGAATCTTGCGGAAGAATATCCAGATGATGTAAAAATCATCAGCAAAAGAGACGACATGGTGGAAGTTACATTCCCCAAAAAATGGGTCAAGATTCGCCCTCCCCGCAAACTGACAGAAGAGCAGCGTGTAAATGCCGTGGAACGCGGCAGAGCGTTGGCGGCTCTTGCGGCAGAGAAACGGGCAGCGAAATCGAACGAAATCGATAACGGGTAATTTCGCCATGATTTCGGTAAGGCGCTGCAATCGCTGCGGTGACTTGTTTGATGTCGACAAAAACAACCTGTCTTCCATCTGCCCTAAGTGTCTGGAACGCGACGCAATCGAAAGCGAGTATCGTGCAAGACAAGATTTCTGGGGCAATTCCGCACAGAGCGATGCGGATAAGTATTTCGCACCGCGTTGGTCAGGCTCATTATCATTCATCGAGAGGGATGGCGAAGTTCCTCCCGATGATTTTATGGAAGAAAAATTGGATAGATTTGTCGCAGAAGCCACAGCGAAGTATTCAGAAAAACGAAAAGAAGAGAATGACAGCATTTTGGCTGCATTTTTAGAAAAGAAACCAACAGTTCCCAGAACTCAAAAACAAAATATCAGTAAGACAAACGATACCGAGCAGAAAAGCGAAAAGGACAAAGTGCAGGATGATTTGCTGAAGCAACTATTCGGGTGATGCCGCCGACTTCATGTCGGCGAGGAAAAAGGATGATTTGATTGCAGAATTTAACGAATGAGTTTTGTGAACTCAGAAAGCAGTATATCGATGCCAAGTTCATGACCATGAACCCCATGCAGAAAAAGGCTATCTACAATGTAGATGGCCCTGTTCTTGTGTTGGCAGGAGCCGGAAGCGGCAAAACGACGACCATTATCGGACGAATTGTTTATATGGTCATGTTCGGTCATGCCTATTACAGTACGGAAACCACATTCCCCGTTACAGAAGGCGATATCAAGGAATTGAAATCTGTGCTTTCCGGTACAGGCAGTATTTCCGAACACCTGAAATCAATGCTTCAGGTAAAACCTGTCAGCCCTCAGAACATTATGGCTGTCACCTTTACCAACAAGGCAGCGGGAGAGATGAAAAAGCGTCTCGAAAGCAAGCTGGGAAAAGACATGGCCGAAAAGGTATACGCCAAAACATTTCATTCTGCATGTGTCGGTATCCTGCGCGAATATGCCATGTTCGTTGGTTTTAAAAGGGACTTTACCATCTATGACGAAAAAGACTGCAAGTCTGTTCTGAAAGATATATATAAAGCAAACGGTATCAAGGAGAAAGAACTGCACAAGGACGATGTTCTGAACCACATCTCTATCTGGAAGGATAAGATGATTACGCCGGACATGGCTATTTCACAGAGCACTATTTCTTCCTATAACACCGTTGCGCACCTTTACAAGGAATATCAGGAACGCCTGAAAAACGCAAATGCAATGGACTTTGATGACCTTATCGGTAATACGATTCAGCTTTTGAAGGAACATCCGGATATTCAGGCAGAACTGCAGAAAAAAATCCAGTATATCATGGTCGATGAATATCAGGACACAAATGCGTCTCAGCACGAACTGCTGTCTCTTCTGGTTTCTCCTGAGCACAATATCTGTGTTGTCGGCGATGATGACCAGTCCATTTATAGTTTCCGTGGTGCCGATGTCGATAATATCCTGAATTTCCCGCAAGAATTCGACGGAACGCATATCATCAAGATGGAACAGAATTATCGTTCTGATGGTAACATCTTAAACCTTGCCAACAGCCTGATTGGACACAACACCAAGCGACACAATAAAAACCTCTGGACTTACAGAAATCCGGGAGTTATGCCGACATATACCTATTATGCCAGCGACTACGACGAAACGGATTCTATTGTTGAGGATATCAAGGATTATATCGCAGCCGGTAACAATTACAGCGATGTTGCTATCCTGTACAGAAACAGTCGTCTTTCTTATGTCATAGAACGGTCTTTGGCGAGAGAGAAAATCCCTTACAAAATCGTCGGTGGTTTTAAGTTCTTTGAACGCGCAGAGGTGAAGGACATCATTGCGTACCTGTGCGTCATTGCGAACCCGGCAGATGACCAGAGATTGAAGAGAATCATCAATGTTCCGGCTCGTAAGATAGGCGCTGCGACCGTAGATAAAATTGCCACTCTGGCACAGCAGTATAAAGTCAGCATGATGGAAATCATCCGCAACGCAGACCTTTATCCTGCCATCGCGAAAGCAAAGCCTGCTCTTGATAGTTTTATTAAGATGTATGACACAATGTGCCTTATGGCAAACGGCAGTACACTCGGAGAATTGACGCAGAGCGTTATCAAGTATTCCGGATACAGAAAAATGCTCGAAGACAAGGGCGTAGACGGAAAAGATGAACTGCAGAATGTCGAACAGGTCGTTGTGGCCGCAGAAGAATTCGAACATGCACATATCAAAACCAACCTGTCGGAGTTTTTGGCTGAAATCTCGCTTCTGTCAGCAGTCGATACGCTGAGCAGTGAAGAAAATAAAGTCGTCATGATGACTCTGCATGCATCTAAGGGTTTGGAGTTCAAAAACGTGTACATTATCGGGTTGGAGGATTCTATTATCCCGTCTTCAAGAGACGATGTCGGAATCGAAGAAGAGCGCAGACTACTTTATGTCGGGATGACCCGCGCTAAAGAGGAACTGCATCTTTCGACAGCAAAACAGAGACATACGTTTGGCGCTTGGGGTGAAGAAGATAAACCGTCTCGGTTCCTGTATGACATTGACCAGCAGGATATTGATTACGGAACCAGCAGAAACAACATCTTCGCACGGAAAAACGCAATCAGCTGGGATATGAATACCCTGTTTTGATGTCTTATGCGGATGAATGAGGATGATTTGAAACTGCTCCTTGCTAAAAATCCGGCATTGAGCGTTAAACAGATAACACCCAAGAAACAGCAATCCATAACTCCGGGAAAAACCCCTTTAAGCAAGAAAAACAAATATTTCAATATCCCCGTATATGTTTTTTCTGATGGTTTTGTTTTCGTGGACGAAGACAATCAAATCAAATCACTTGCGGCGAGTGAGCTTCCTAAAATTCACGGGAAAGTAACAGCCAAGTTCGATTCTGTGAAAGAGTATGAGCGCTATGAGGAGCTTAAACTCATGGTATCAGCCAACGTCATAACAGACTTGAAACGGCAGGTACCGCTTATCATTCAGGAAAAATTCGTGTATCAAGGGAAAACAGTGCGCCCTATCATCTACTGTGCTGATTTCGTTTATCGAAAGGACGAAAAAACGGTAGTAGAGGATGTTAAGGGATTCGATAAAAAGACTGGTAAATGGCGTACAACGCAAACATTTGAATTGAAATGGAAATTGTTAAAGGCAAGATATCCACACTACGACTTTGTGCTGATATGAGAATTCCAAACAGAATCAAAGAATGTAAAATCATGGGCGTAGATATTGCATGCACAAGTATGAATCATCTGCTCAGGACCATAAAGGATAGGCTCCCGGAATTATCCGGGAACTATATCTGTGCCACCAATGTTCATGCGATTGTGACGGCATACAGAGATGAATCTTACAGAAAGGTTCAGAACGATGCGTTCATGAGATTGCCGGACGGTGCTCCTGTTGCGATGGTAGCCGGAACAAGGAGTGAAACACGGGCGGAAAAGATTTCAGGGCCAGATGTGATGACAGAAATCTTTAAGGTCTCTGCTTCCTACGGGTACAAACATTATTTCTACGGTTCGACAGAGGAGACATTAAAGAAACTGGAAGACACACTGTATAAAAAATATCCCGGCATCAATATCGTCGGTATGAAATCACCTCCGTTCCGACCTCTTACCAAGGAAGAGGATGCGGAGGTAATCCGTGACATCAATCATGCTGAACCGGATTTTATTTGGGTCGGACTTGGTGCGCCTAAACAGGAAATCTGGATGTATGAGCATCAGGAAAAAGTAAAAGGGCTTATGATTGGCGTTGGGGCTGGATTTGATTTCCATGCGGGAACGGTAAAGCGAGCCCCTGTCTGGATGCAGAAATGCGGGCTTGAATGGTTTTATCGCCTGACACAGGAGCCGAAACGCTTGTTTAGACGATACCTTTCAACGAATGCGTGTTTTGTCTGGAACGCTATTATCAAGGGCCAATAAACATATTTGTACAATCTGCCTATCTTGAAAAAATATTATTTTACCTGTTGCAGAAACTTGCGAATGGCATAGCATAGATAGTGTGGTACCTGAACAGGCGAGGAGTTTTAGTTGAAAGGATATAAGTATAACGGAAAAAAGTATCGAAGTTACAGAGAGTTGGCCGAAGCAGTCGGTATCCCACCGTATCTGCTTTATAACCGTATCTGCAACAGTGTCGGCAAGAATATGACCATCGAAGAGGCTATACAGACTCCGATAAAAAACGCCAGCGAGTGTGCGGCTAAGCCAATTACGGTAAACGGCGTAAATTATCGAACGCAAAGTGAAGCCATGCAGGCATACGGCATCAAGGTTGGTCACTTCTACCGCACGCTGAAACTCTGCGGCGGAGACAAAGAACTTGCATTTAAACAATGCATCGAGGAGGGGAAGGTATGAAAGCACATGTGTCTTCGAGTGCTCAGGAACCTATCAAAGAAGCTGCGCTCAAAAAGGTTATCAGTAACGCCAAGGTCGGAGCCGTAGAAATGTTTTTCATGTTCCGTGACCTGATTGTCAATATGCTCGATGAGGGCGTAAAGGATGTCAGTGAATCGGTTCGTGAAAACAAAATCAATGCGGCTGCGCAAACAAGGACGGAATACAACACGAATTGTGCGTACACCAGTGCTATTGATGAGTTTATCGTCGATTTGCCGAACAATGACTTTTCTGTGAAATTCGATGGTACGCCGGAAAAGCTGCAAAGCATCGTCACAGATAAGTTCCGTTTCGAACTATCTTTAGCGCTGGAGTTTGATATCAAGGCTTTTTTGGAAAAATCCGGCATGACAAGAGAAGAGTTTGAGGTGATTGCCGCCAACGCCTTAATGCTTGCTGAACAAAACGGCGGAATTAAAACATATCTGTTTAAGGAGAACTGATTATGAAAGCACATGTAACTGTACTCGACCCCCAGAAAGCATACAAGGAAGTCATTGAAAATGCAGACCTCACAGAAGTGAGTATGTATCTGGCTTATCGCTATTTCGTCATGCAGATGATGGAAGAACTGGATATTCTGCATAAAGGCAAGGTAGAGCCGACAGATGAACAGTTCAAAGAATGCCTTGATGAAGCACTTGAAAACACAAGTGATTTCTTGGATGATACCTACGAATCTGTTGTTGACACGATTACTGAACTTGACCCGGAGAGTAAGGGTGGGGATTACACGGTAAACTTTAACGGAACCGTGGAAGAGCTTCGGGAAATGCTTGGCAGCATGATGGAACATGAACTGGCGGCAAATTTGGAGCACGAATTCGTTGATTTCGCAGAAATGACTCGCACAACTCGTACCATTTTTGAATGGCAGGTAGCTACATCTATGGCTCATACCATCAATACGCATGGCAGTATCGAAAAATTTCTGTTTGGCGAAGATGAAGACGAAACAAATTTGAACACAACTCCTGTGTCTGGCAAAAAGTCTTAACTTTTGGAGGTGACCGTTTTTGCAGAATCTATATATTAAAATCCCGGATGGCGCAAACGTCGTAATCGACAAGCTCTACGAAAATGGTCATTCCGCTTTCGTTGTGGGCGGCTGTGTAAGGGATTTCATTCTCGAAAAGGAACCTCACGATTGGGACATCTGCACGGATGCTCTTCCGGAACAAGTGATGCAAATTTTCGGAGAAAAGAATGTAATCCCTACCGGAATCAAACACGGTACGGTCACAGTCTTGATTGGAAACGACAACTATGAGGTGACGACATACCGTATCGATGGCATGTATTCAGACGGAAGACGACCAGACAATGTAGAGTTTGCGCAAAATCTCATTGAGGATTTGTCCCGGCGTGATTTTTCCATCAATGCAATGGCTTACAACGATAAAATCGGACTCATTGACCCGTTTGACGGAATTTCTGACATCAAAAACAGACGAATTTGCTGTGTAGGCGACCCCGGAAAAAGATTTGGAGAAGACTACCTGCGAATTCTTCGCGCAATTCGATTTTCGTCCACATTTGGGTTCATTATTGACAAGCATACCAGAATGGCCGCGGCTATCAATGCTCCTAATCTGCGTATGCTTGCCAACGAAAGAGTAGGAGCTGAAATCCGAAAGATTCTCTGCGGCCGTTATGCAGCAGATGTAATTGATGAAAACAAGACCAGTATCGCATGGGTCATCCCGGAAATCATCGATATGGTTGGATGTGAGCAGAACAACCCATACCATGTAGAGGATGTGTTTCAGCATACGCTCTCCGCAATGCGGAATATGTCCACAAGCAATATTTTCCCGGCAGAATAGGTAGACGACTATGTTCGTTGTGCTTTATTCTTCCATGATATTGGCAAGCCGAAATCAAAAAGCACAGACGAAAACGGCTGTGACCACTTTTATCACCATGCGGCAAAAAGTGCAGAAATCACATACGACATTCTGACAAGGCTTCGTTTCAACAGCAAAGACCGTGACATCATCGTGGAACTTGTCAAAAATCACGATATGGAACTTGTTGCGACAAAAGCCTGTGCCAGACGAATGCTCAATAAGTTTGGCGTAGACCAACTACACAGACTTCTCAAAATTCGTGAATGTGATAATAGAGCGCATTCCGAGTTGGCTTATCCGAGGTTCAAGAACACAGTTGCTTTTGCGTGCTGTGTTGAAGAGGTCTTGGACGAGCGCTCAACTTTCTCTATCAAAAATTTGGCAGTAAACGGAAATGATTTGATTGCCATTGGCTTTAAGCAAGGCCCGGCAATCGGTTCTGTTCTTAACGACCTGCTAAACCTTGTAATCGACGAACAAATTCAAAATGAAAAAGCCGCATTATTGGAGGTTGCGGCGGAAAGGCTACGCGATGTTTGATAGTATTATTACGACTTCACAGGCAAAAAACGCCGTGGATGAAAACAATGGCACATTTGTGCTTCTTAGACTGAAAGATGATTTCGACAATATTTTGAACGGCAGTAAAACCATGGAGATTCTGAAAAGCAGTTGCTGGAATTTGAAAACTCCGTTCTTTGTTCTTTGTTGCAATGACGAGGATGATAAGATTGTCGGCAGTTTTATTTGCGATAAAATCGATGATTTATACTGCCCCGTAGAACTCCCCAACATCAATTCCTTGGAGCAGCTTCCGTACCATACTAAGCAGTGGCTTGTTCAGAGCGGATTGACTTACTACCAGCTCTGCGCTATGGCGAAACGCCGTCAGCGTCTGTATGGGTGGATGGTCAACTCTCCTGTTGTACTTGACTTGCCTTTAACGGCTATCGGGGAAGAGTACCCGCCTCAGGCTTGGAAATATCTGAGCCTGACGGGGATTCAAGCCCAACTGGCGCTCGCAGGAGTTTCTACCTTATGAGCAGCACTTATGTCATCGGTGATGTCCATGGCAACTACAATGGTCTTGTTGAGTCCTTGCAGAAAATGGGTTGGAAAGAGAATGAGGATAGACTCATCTTCGTGGGCGACCTTGTAGACCGTGGTATCGCAAATAAGAAAGTTATTGATTTTGTAGCAGAACACAAGGACACCGTACATATCGTGCTCGGAAATCACGAACTGCAGCACAAGAAAATGGTTCAGTATTATCGAATCCTTGCCAAGAATCCCACTGTACGCAAACTGGCCGCAGGGATATTCCTTCGTTTTGCGGAGAGAGAGCGTATCATTAGGGCGGGCGATGAAATCAACACCATGCGTTGCGATGAAAAGGAACGCAAAGAATTTCTAAATACTGCCCCGAAGACATTTCTGGACTACCAAAAACATTTCATCGTATATACGATGGCGTGGGAGGATGATTCTCTCTGGAAACTCATGCTTTGTCTTCTGGATGAGATGTGCGGTGCTCCATACGATGCACAGCATACCATCTATGAGTATCTGGCGGGAAGCAACAAAACGCGTGAACGGTTTGAGGCTGTGTTTTCTAATACAGCAGCAGAATTCGTGATAAACACGACGGACGCGATTGCAAGATACCAGAGCATTCGTATCACGCACAATAATCCGTTTGGCGGCGTGCATAGCTATGACGGTGACGAGATGCTGACAGAACACAAAAATACTCTGTATGTGTTCGGGCATGTTCCACACGACAAAATCATCAGGATTGACCGCGAACGCTCCGGGTGTACCTATCTTGACATCGATTTGTCACCAGAAAAGGTAGGCATAATGCGACTGAATGATATCATCTGAATTTGCACATCCTCTCGCTTTGCGGGAGGGTATTTTTATTTTAATACCTTTCATAATTGACCGTAAACGCTTATTGTGGTATAATATAAATATAAGATATGATATAGGTAGGAGTATATAAGTGCCAATTTTCAATGATATGACAAACAAAGAAGCTGCAAAAGTTCTGAACGATTACAGCACAGTAAACAGAAACGCATCACTGCCATACATCAACGAGGCAATCCATGCAGCTATCAAAGCTCTTGACCAAATTGATAATATCAAAGCGCAAAATGCCGAATACAAGACAAGGCTTGGAATTGATGAAACGGTCGTTCCAAAGGATGCCGACACAAAAGTCGAAATCGTTTGGTATGAGTGGCAGGAAGCTCCCGATGTAACTTGGAGTTCCGGTTCGTTCACAAAGCTATACGGCTGTATGAAGCAGCGCGGTGGGGAAGTATATCGGATTACAAAGACGATATACGGCAAGTGTGTATCCATAAAACGCGAAAAATGGGACGATAAGCATTCGCATTGGATGCTTTCAGCATAAGGAGACGAAATGACAAAAGAGGAACTTGAAAAGGTGGTTCAGGGAGCGGAGTACGATTTTCTTCGGGAAAACCCGCACCTTGGCAGCAATATCATGTTTTTAACGCTTGGCGGCAGCCATGCTTACGGTACAAATGTTCCCGGTTCTGATGTTGATGTCAGAGGCGTAACGGGAGATTCCAAGTATGACCTGTTAGGATTTGGTACATTTGAACAGGTTGTGGAACAATCTACCGACACGACGATTTACGGTTTCCGTAAACTCGTATCGCTCCTTATTAACTGCAACCCCAACGTCATCGAAATGCTCGGCAGCAAACCGGATAATTACCTGATGGTATCTCCGGAAGGACAGATGCTGCTTGATAATAAGGCTCTTTTCCTTAGCAAGAAAGCCTTGTACAGCTTTGGCGGCTATGCAAACGACCAGCTTCGCAGACTTCAAATGGGTTTGTTGCAGAACGATGTCAACACAGATATGAAAGAGGAGTTTGCGCTAAGAAGCGTACAGCGTGTACTTAGTGGTCCCGACCTACAGCACAACGCTCCGGCCGAAGCGGAAAACCATTTCAACATCTCTATTGGGAATGTTAAGGATGAAGAAATCAAACGGCAGCTTGTTGTCAATGCCGCACTTACCAATTTTCCGCTTCGTGACTTCAAGAGTCTTATTAAGGCCGTGAATGCAACGGTTGGACAGTTTGACTCTCTGGGAAAGCGAAACACCAAGAAAGACTTTCCTCATATCAACAAACACGCAATGCATCTTGTTAGACTTTACTTGATGGCATTTGATATTCTCGAACGCGGTGAAATCAACACCTACCGAGACAAAGAGCATGACTTGCTTATGGACATCCGGAACGGAAAGTTTGTACAGGAAGACGGCACATATCGGCAGGAATTCTTCGAGATGGTTGACGAATATGAAAAGCGGCTCAAGTATGACGCAGAAAACAGCCCATTGCCCCAAAAACCTGACATGAAGAAAATCGAAGAGTTGGTAATGACCGTTAATGAATCTCTTTTGGAAAAACAGTATAAGAGGTGAACTAAATGTTTGAAAATTCACTGATTGTCGTTAATATCAAGCTCGACAATGCGCGATGGTTCCTGCGCGGGCTCAATAAGCCATTCGACCCTTTTGCACAGAAAGCGATGCATGATACCATGATTGGAATTGCTAACTGCACGGAAGCTGTTTGGGCATACCATATCGGTAATGAAATCGTCTTGTATCTCAACCCGAACGCAATAAGCAGATGTAAGACTATGCTCTCCGGTATGACGAGAGACAACCTTGTCTCTTATATTGCAAGTTTGACCACTGTCATCTTTAACCTCAATTACGGGCGGCTCATGGAAAAGCTGGACAAATGCTCTAATATTGAGAAAATCCGGCTTGATAACTACAAATCCAAGCAGTACCTTGCAAGATTCGATTGCGCGGTACGCGAATGCGACAGAGATATCACCCCCATCATCAAAACAATCAAAAACACGCAGGAGATTCTGTATTGCAAAATCATTGACGGTAGCGGCGGATACAAGGTTTATAACGCTCTTTCGGATGTTGATAAATACGGCGAATACTTCGCCAGAACCGATATCGGAGCATACACCCAGATTCCAACAGCCCCAAATACTCCCCGTTGCAGGTGGACAGAAGGATGTTTTGGAGCGATTATGGGCGTTAACGGTTACCTTGACGAAAAAAGCGCGTTTTGCAAGAATCTTAGGATTGCTTTAGCCGCTGACTGATTTTCTTGCTATTTGCTGCAAAGTAAATATACTTAGAGCATACCAGAAATAAAAGCAAACAAACATTTAAAATCAACATACCGCCATCTCGTTGTGAGGTGACGGTATTTTTGTTTGCTACAGGTGCGAATGATAAGTGAACATGGTTTTACTGGTCGCTTCGCACCGAGTATTATATAGAAAGGATATGGTACCGTTGCAGTAAGTAGTATCTGACCATATTGTTTGGTCAAAAAACAGACAAACATTGTACAAAATGCATGACAACTCGTTGCTTCATTTGTGCAAGTTTGCTGTTGCAACCCACACAGGTTGCGTTAGATTGAAATATTTCTGGAATTCAGGAAAGGCAAACGAACTTGCGTTGCAACCCACACGGGTTGCGTTAGATTGAAACGATTGAAACCCAGTAGCTATCTGGTATCTCGTTGCAACCCGCATGGGTTGCGTTAAATTAAAAAATCAATACAACGTCATCTCAATGAGGTGGCGTTGTTTTGTTAGAGAGGAAAGATTAAAATTGAATATTATCGCTCATAAATCCAAGGACGGCAGAGAGCAGAGCCTACAGGAACACAGTCAAAATGTCAGCAGAATGGCTGTCTCTTTCGCGGCTCCTTTTGGCGGGGAAAAGCTTGCAGAAAGAATAGGGTTAAGTCATGATGCTGGCAAAAACACAATGGGTTTCCAGCAATATATACGAAATCCCGGCAAATATGCAAAATCCCCGCATGCCGTTATCGGAGCAACACTGAATGGCATAGCCGGAGATTTCCCGTCTGCCGTTATCGTAGAAGGCCATCATAGTGGTTTGCACAACATGTGCGACACCAGAAGCAACCTTAATGCAGCGTTAGCCGAACGCGGTCAGGATGTTGTTAAGGCTCAGGAATACTTTTCCACAGACGCTATCAGCCAAACCGCAGTCTTTCCAGAATTTGCACGGAAAAATAGAGTTCTTGGTCAGTTCTCATTCATAAAAATGGAGTTTTCATGCCTTACCGATGCTGATTATCAGGACACGGAACGATTTATGCGTGGTTATTCACCGAGAAGCTATGACTATGATAGCTTTTCTGACATCTACGATATGTTCAGAAAGCACGTTCAGCCGTGGATTGATAAAGATAATGAAATGATGAGGAGAAAGAACCAGCCGCTCAGTAAAGACGAAGAAATCAACCATATGCGCACGCAAATGATGCTGCAGTGTTTGGATGCCGGTTCCAATTCCCGGAAAGGAGATATCCGCACGCTGAGTATCCCTACTGGTGGGTCTAAGACCTTATCTTCTTTTGCTTATGCGATTGCGGCGGCAAAGAAAGACAAAAGCGTTAAGCGTATCATCGTCGTTATTCCATTTAATACGATTACAACACAAACGGCTTCTGTGCTGCGTGAAATCGTAGGAGAGAAGAATATTCTCGAAAACCATTCCGGATTTGATTTTGAGGACAGCAAGCAAGGCAAGCTTCTTCAATACGCATCCGAAAACTGGGATATTCCGATTGTCGTCACGACGAATGTACAATTTTTTGAGAGTTTCTTTTCCAACAAGCCTGCTAAAAGCAGAAAGCTTCATAATATCGCGGACAGCGTTATCATCTTTGATGAGGTACAGCAGCTTCCTGTAAAATACTTGAAGCCCTGCATCAAGTGTATCGAATCTCTTGCAGCTAATTTCGGCGCACGTATCGTTCTCAGTACCGCTACACAGCCTGCTCTTGAACCTTACTTCGAAACCATCAAGCCCCGTGAGATTATTGATGATTCTGAAAGCTATGTGAAGCCCTTCCGTCGCTGCAGTATTGAAAATATTGGCACTGTTACAGCAAAGAACCTCACGGAACGAATCCAGAAGCATAAGCAATGTCTATGTGTTGTCAATGAAAAGGAAGAGGCGAAAGCTATTTATACTGCCATTGAGAACGGCCGTTGTAAAAACCTGTATTGCCTTACTACAGACATCACTCCTTATGACCGAGAAAAACTTCTCCGTCAAATCCGGCAGAATTTAAAAGATGATGAGCCCTGCATTGTCATCTCAACATCTTTGATTGAGTCCGGTGTTGATGTGGATTTTCCGTACGGTTATCGTGAACTTTATGGGCTTGATTCCATTTTGCAGACAGCAGGACGCGTGAACAGAAACGGACTTCGCGACTGCGGCAATAGTACCCTGTTTGTATTCGATGGACCGCAGGAGGAATATCGAGCGCTGAGGAATGGGACTTCGAGAGGCTGTAATGAATCCGATAACAAAAAAAGTATCACCAGAGGCATCCTGCAAAAATATGATGTGGATTCGCCAAAAGCAATCCACGAGTATTTTTCAAGACTCTACGGTTATAAGGGCGATGGACTGGACAAATTCGACATCGTAAAGATGGCGAGCTCAAAACTTATCCCATTTCAGGACATAAGCCAGAAGTTCAAAATCATCGATGAAGATACCGTAACGGTTATCATTTCCCAGACAGCCGAAGCATCTGAGCTTGTCGGAAAGATTCGTAATCAAACCGCAACGAAAGATGATATCCACAAGGCAGGAAAGTATGCTGTTTCTGTAAAGAGAAACAAATACGATAAATATCTTGCGGCTTCTGCCGAGGTATTGACCACGAAGATATATGACGATACAGAAGAGCCTGATATTTGCAGTCTCGTGGATATGGGATTGTACACAGGTATCGGTATTATCTTTGACGCGCCAGCAGCCTAAGGCGCTTGTCATTTGCTGCAAAGTTGGTATACTAAGGTCATACCAAAAATAAAACCACACAAGTATTCGAAATCGATATACCGCTATCTTGCAAAAGGTAGCGGTATTTTTGTTGTCAAAAAAGAAACGGAGGATTTAATCGTGCAAATACCATGTGTTGATAGGCACAAAATTATGGAGAATGCGGAACTTATCAACCGCAATCACAAAGCAATTCGTGTCTATCCTAAGCCCATCATCTTAGAGGTTGACTCTAAATTTGCCGGATTCACCATTCCCGGTATGCGTGTTGAAGGCGTTACCTATGAGGTTCCCACCTTTTCCGCATTAAAGGGTGCAATCGATGCAATTTATTGGCATCCCGGCGTTGAAACCATTCCAACCGCTGTTTATATCCACAATCCCATAAAGAAAGAGCGTATCACGCAAAACGGATACAACGAAGGTCGCGGTCAGCGTTCTCGTGAATGTCTTGTCAATGTTCGATACACCATCATCGTCTATCTGGTTCAGATGAATACGATGCAGGAAGGTATGAACCTTGATAAATATTACGAGATGCTTACCAAGTACATAAACGGCGGCTGCGGAAACAAAGTGCCGTATCTTGGTATTGCAATGGACCCGATGAATTTCAAACTCATCAACAGCGATGACATCAAACCAACGCAGCCTTTTAACGAAGACCTTGGGTTTATGCCATTTACCGAAGATTACACAAAGCCGAAAGACCCTGACTTGGTTTGCAGACATCTGACAATCGAGAACGGGATTATCGACTTCACGAAAGGAGAGTATTTCCACTGCTATGAAGGACTTGCTTAATGTTCTGTACGACCATTACAATGCACAGTTACCACTCGGAACCGTCATGCCTTACGGCTGGACGATTGGGGAAGTCAATTACGCTGCCGAGGTCAATGATGAAGGTGAACTCACCGGAATCTATGCGCTTGGCGCAACATCTGACACTGATGAGGTAGAAGATAAAGCCAAAGCCAAGGCTAAAAACAAGGCTACGCCCCATCAGATGTTCACGATTCCTGTTCGCCATACCCGTACGAGCGGTGCTTACCCATATCTGTTTTGTGATGCTGCACATTATATGTTTGGCACTCCGAAAAGCGATGGCAAAGGTAAAATTAGCACTATCGACTATTACGGTGCAATGAAAAACGCAGTTTTGGGACTTCGTGAGTATCTGGGTGAATCTCCGGCTCTTTGTGCCATCTACAAGTTCTATGAGACTTGGGACAACACCAAAGCAGAAGAAAACCACTACATCGTTGCAAGCAACGTTGCTAACGGCGGCCAGTGCATGTTCTTCTATAATGGCAAGCCCATTTTCGAAGACGATGTGTTCAAAAAGAACTACGAGAAGCTGACGACGGCATACGGTGAAATGCCTATTCCTCAGAAAGATAAGAACGGGAAATTCGTTTTGCCTGCTAAACCCGCCTATATCCGCAGCATGATTAGTGGAGAGGTCGGATTAAAGGCAACGCTTTTCAATAATGTATCCGTCAACGGTGTAAACGCATACCTTCTCTCGAACAATAAGAAGAACACAAACTACTTCGGTCGGAAAAAGGGCGATGCCATCCCCATCTCGCAGAAAGACGGTCATAAAATCTGTGAAGCCGCGAAAGACCTGCTGACGCGTAGAAAGAACTTTATCATTCCCGCAAGCAAAAGCTGCAGCCTCACAAGAAGTATGGTCGTATGGTGCGATGATGTTCCTAAGGAAGAAGAAAGTGCCATTATTGACCTCTGCTTTGACACCGTCTCGAATTCGCTTTCTATTCCTAATGAAAGCGGAAGCGAAATGACCGAGCGGATGCTTCATATTGCTCAGATTCGAAAGGGGAGAATGATTCCTCTGTCGGAGAAAGAGAAGAACGTGAAGGTCAATGTTTGGACTGTCGGTACTCGTGGGAAAGGCAGTATCGTTTCTGATTTCACCCAAATCACGTTAGGTGAGCTTTGTGAGCATTTCCAGCGTCATTATGATAATATGGAAATCGTGCGCAGCCCTAAGTGCAAGGAGAATGACGGAACGGTTCGTGACTTTGCGCGTCCCACTACCGTATACCGTTCCTTGTTCGCCAAGGACGAAAAAGGGAAAGTCAAAGTAGATAACCCTGTTCTTTGGAAGCAGATTAGCCGCAGCGTCTTCATGGGAGAGAAATACCCGGTTCGTGTTCTGGATATGGTTCTTTGCCGTGCAGACCGAGAGAGTAAGAAAACCCTCGATGATGGCGTGTGCTGCATTTCCGCCACAATGGCAGGGATTATCAAAGCGTATCTCATCAACAACGCAGGAAAGGAAGATTTAACTGTGTCTCTGAACGAAAACAACACCACCCCCGCGTACCTTACGGGACGCATTTTTGCACACATGGAGAGTGCTCAGCGAGCAATCGACCCGAGCAACCAGACCACGTTCGTGAAGCGTTACTTCGCGCGTGTTATGGGAAATCCCGCCGAAGCCATGCCGCAAATGCACCTGAGCTTCAACCTGCTCCGCGCAAAGGCTAACAGCGACGACAAAAAGAGCGCTATTTTCACGGCAAAGGAAAAGGTTATTTCTGAGCTGATTGATATGCTTGACGGTAATTACCCCAGCAAGCTCTCTCCTGAGCAGCAGGGCTACTTTGTAGTCGGCTATTATCAGCAGCGCCGTGAGAATATCCGTTGCGCCGCCGCACTCGCAGCAAAGAACGTAAAAAACAACGACTAATCAAGGAGAATAAAAACATGGCTATGATTGAAAATATTCTGAAAACCCCCACCACCATCGAAGTCGTCTTTGACGCTAAGATGTCCAATCCCAACGGCGACCCCGACAATGAAAACGCTCCTCGCCAGAACTCCGAGGGCTTTGGTTACATGACCCCAGAGTGCATCAAATACAAGATTCGCAATGTTCTGAACATCATGGCGAATTTTGGTGAGATTGACCCTGACACCAATCACCTGTACTGTTCTCCCGATACTTACAGCATCGAGAGCAGCATTCGTGAGTGCTTAGGCAAAAAACCAAGTGACTTCAAAAAGCTCACGTTCGAGGATGAGCTTACTATGCGCAAACAGCTATGCAATTACTTCGTGGATGCGCGGTGGTTTGGCATGGTCAACACATCTTATTCGAGCTATAACACGCTCGGCAAAATCGAGGGCGCATTCCAGCTCAGCTTTCCGATGTCGTATGACCCGATAAGGATTGCTTCGATTTCCAATACTCGCTGCTGCGTTTCCTCTGATGATGAACGCAAGGGAAACGAAAAGGTGCCGAAAAACAAAGACCGTACGATGGGCCGTTTCAGCGTTGTTGAGTATGGTTTGTATCACATGTACATTCAGACCAGTACCAAAGCAATTCTGCGAAACAGTGTGACTGAGGACGACCTCAAGCTCCTCATTCAGACCATCCTGCACATGTTCGATGATGACATGAGCTCCGTTCGTCCTTCGATGACGGTTCGCAAAGTTGTTGTCGTACGCCAGAACCGCAACAGCGGCCGCGTACGTCCTACCGATATCGAGGACGCTATGGTCGCAAAGCTGAAGCCGGGTGTTAACAACCCCACTTCCTTTAACGACTATGACCTTGAGTTCAAGCGGGACATGCTGCCTGATTCTGTGGAGGTCAAGGAGTATACTATGGATAACCCGGAAGGCGTTATTCTCTAATCCATTTTCTCGTAAGGGTCTGCCCATTGTGGGCAGGCTCTTTTTTTTGTTTGCATTGATTGACTACATATAGTTTATGTGGTATAATATAAACATGAGAATTTCAGAGCCAAATCAAAATTACAGAGCAATCAAATGTGTGCATATTCTCGTTATGACGATACTGTACATCGCACTTATTGGTGTATTGGTTAAAGTCATAGGAGAACCAAGCCGTACGGCAGCAGCGTTCTTAGTTGACGTTTTTTGTTACGATGAAATGCTTCGCGTAACATATCTGTACTACGAGCGTTTGCGAAAGCAAAGTAAAAGCAAAACAAAAATTGAAAGAAAGTAGGGTTGGAATGACTGTAAAGGAGTTGAAACGGTATCTGGATGACGTTCCGGATACCGCAATCGTTGTAATAAGAAACCATACTGCGCCTACAATCCTCGAAAAAGCATGGGCCAGACATATCTCTGCTATCGCAAAACCGGATGGCAGGTATGTACCAAAAACCGTAGATTCCAAAGGCGACAATGTCGAGGTTGTCGTTTTTGATTAACCGTGAGGGCAAAAGATTGTCAAATTCAGTCGTAGACATCCTGAATATGCTCGAAATGGGTGAGTCTGCCGATATGATTGCCAGCGATATGAACTCAAAGGCAACGAATATCAGAAGAATCATTCGGGAAAATGATATTGGCCAGGATACCATCAGTACAACGCTACAATGGCGAAAAGCAATCAAGAGATTGCTGCCAGACCGAGAGGCACATATCATCCGTTGGAATGAAAGCAAAGAGTCTGCCATACCTTATAAGCTTTGTGTTCCGAAACATTTTTTGAATGCTGCCGGAAGCGCTCCTGTAACTGTGATTCCCGTCATTGCCATGCTCAGAAATACACCACCGGATTACTTTGGCCAAAATCTGGAAGTAATTCCGTGGCGAACAATCGTACAACATTTGTTGTCAGAAGACGACGAACAATGTGTACGCTTCGTCCTGCGAAAATGGGAAGCAGCAAATCCGGAAGAAGCCGCTTTCGGCAATCCTCTCGGATATAAAGATGTCAGTAGACGGCGCTACGCAGAAAAACTGGATAGTATTGGGATGACATACTGTCTGTACGGGGATTTGGAAAATATTCTTCCAAGGGAATTTTCTATTGCGCAGATTTAGCGTTGACTACAACACGCTTTTGTGGTATAATATAAATATACCGAATAAGAACACACATAATCAGTCAGAATGATTTCAAAATCATCTGGCACAAGACAAAGGGTGATAAAATTGAATAACATTTCGAAATCTCTCTCTAAAGCACCATCCGTCTTAACAGCTATCGCATGTATCGTATCGTTTGCCATGTTGGTTACGTTGCTTCTGTTTCAGGGCGGAATCCTCTATTCCATGGGGTTGACTATGCTGACATCCGACATTCTGGTCACTGCCATTACCATTGTGCTTGCGGTATGCGCAATCCTTTCTCTGGCAGCTATGATTCGAAGCATGGTCGCAAACAAAAAGAATAAGAAACTCATCCACAACATCATCGCAGATGTAGAGGGAAGCAAAGAAGCAGAGAAGACGGCAACTCCGGCTCCTGTACAGGTACAGGAAGAAGCAAAGAAAGAACCCGTTCCTGCCGTTCCTGACACATCCTCCGATGACGATGAGCCGGAAGAAGCAAATGGCGAGTCCATCCCCGAAGTAGTCACTACTGCTACCCATGTAACACCTGATACGGAAGATTCTGACAAGAAGATTGTCGGTTCTGTAGTAAGCAAGGGCATGGATGAGTCTACGCTCGAAACGCTTGATAAGCTCATGGAACAGAACAACGAAAAGGATATGACTCCTCCCGTTGTAGTGGCACCCGATGTCCAGTCTGCTATGCAGGAAAAGACCGAGCCTGTGGAAAAGAAGCAGGACGAACATGTTGAACAGGCATGTGCTCCCGTCGAGGAAGAGCCTGTTAAAGAGGAGCCTGTTAAGGAACCCGTTGAGGAACCTGTTCCGGCAAAGGAAGCCGTTGAGGAAACTCCTGCCCATGAAGAGGAACAGCCTGCGGTTGAACTCACCAAGTTTGAAAACTCCATGGTGATGTTGATGAAACGCGGTAATGTTCCGGAGAACGTATACGCCATCGAGGAGTACAAAGAAGGTGCCGTGTGCCTGACTCATGACAAGGAACACTACTTCGTTTACATCTGCAAAGACAACGATGCGGATGACGTTGAGTATTTCCCGATTCATGACGAAAAGGCTGTTGCAATGGCATTTGCAACCCGTATCCGCAACAAAATGAACGACAAAAAACCTGCCTGACGCAAAGCAGCCTTGCTTGTTGCTGCAAAGTAGCTACAATTAACCCATACGAAAAATAATCCACTTAAGCATTCGCGTGCTTGAGTGGATTTTTCTTTTTGGGAGGATTATAGCTGTGAAACGCTTATTATATAAATTGTTGTGCGTTGTATTTTTTGCAGCAATTATGGCAGGATGTGCTATGTTCGCTGTGAGAATCAAAGACAATATTACAAGAGAATATGTCGTTCCGGAACAATACGGTATCAATGGACAAATCACATACTCTTATACGAACGATTCAGATACCGATATTGTTTCTGCGAACGAAAATAAAAAATGCTATTTTGTTCGCGGGAACAATTTCACAGACAACGAAATATCCATTATAAATATCATTATTGAGAATATACGAGCAATGAATGAAACCATCACCATCAACACATCTATCTCCCCGCGTTCGATGCGTATTCTCTTAAAGGAAAGCCTTAAAACTCCGGATATTTTTTGGGTAACGGGCTATCAAATGGAATACAACAAAAACGGCCAGACATATTATAAAATTTACCCGGCCTATAGTATGAGTGCGAATAGTAAAAATAGCTTAGAGGAAAAACTTCAAAAGGAAACCGATTTATTCTTACAAAACAATGCCGAGGCACTGAACCACGATGCTTGGACGGCAGCCTATGCGGTCAATGATTGGCTATGCCAAAATGTCACATATACGGATGAAAAAAATATCCAGAACGGTCAATACTATCCATACAACAGCATCGTTGCTCCACTTCTGAGAAAAGAAGCTATCTGCTCCGGATACGCAAAAACATTCGCATATCTGATGAATAAAGCAGGATATGAAGCAGCCTACTGCACAGGTTACACAAACGGCGGAATATATCATGCATGGAACGCTATCGTTTATAATGGCGAAATAACATATATCGACTCGACCTATAACGCTTCCGGTAATCATATGGCGTATTTCTGCAGAAATAAAGAAGATTTAAAAGAACGAACAGAAAATTCAATAATATGGTTTTCTGCAAGCGATGATTGATTGACTATTGCAACTTTATGAGGTATAATATAAATATCACCACAGAAAAGGAGTTATCATATGTCATATAAAGTATTTGCTGTTATTATTTCTGCCGCTATGCTTTGTACTATGCTTGCGGGATGCAAAGATAAAGCAGGGGATATGAATAAAAACAGTCTCACTATCGGAACTGCCACAACGGAAACAGCAAGTGCTGCGACAGGCGAAGCAGCACAGGGAAATGGCGTGAATACGAATCCCGCTATCAACGGTTATACCGATGAAGACTTGGAGAAGATGGATAAGAGTGCTCTGGATACACTCAAGGACCCTGAACCGACTCCAGAACCCAATACTATTGTTGCTGACTTATATGAAAAATATAACATTGAAGCAGATGACGAGGAAAGTGAAAGCGGTCCTGTGGCTTCTGCATATCAATCTCATAAGTTGGCCGACAACAATGTGACTTGGGAAGAGATTCTCGATTATGCCGAAATCCCGGTGACCGAAGAAGTCAAGGCAGAGTACGATGGAATTGCAAATCCTGTCATGCAGGTGGAAAAAGCGCTGGGAGATATCAGCAATTACAAGGCTCGTAAGGTCGATTTCAGCAATTATCTGTCCACAATGAATTCGATGCTCTATACAATGACCAACAATCCCATGATTTATACAAACGATGCGTATAGTGGACAGATTTCGGAGTTCAGAAACAAATATTCCGAATACGCAAATCTGCTGGCAGGGGATAATCCTCTGATTACAAAAGACCAGCTCGCAGAACTGAAACAGTCTATCGTTGACGAATATAATTTCCTTACAGGAAATGGGTTTATGGTTTCTACTGTGGACTCCAATGTTGCGGAACAGCTTATCGCAGCGAATGAACCGCAGGCAGAGAGCGAAGCGTCAGTCGATTAAAAGCTACATTTCCCTTGCTATTTGCTGCAAAGTAGTTACAATGAGAACATCAAGATAAGTCAAAATATCACACCCTGATTTATTTTGATTTCAAAATCTGTATCCTAACGGCTATCTCAATTCGAGATGGCCGTTTTTTATTGAAAAAGGAGGAAATAAAATGTTCGTATTGACTACTGTGACGCGCGATTGCAAGAACGGTGACCTTTATGTCAGTGTTGACGACAATGCCTATCTCACAAAGGAAGCAGCTTCAACAGCACTAAGAGCCCGCTATGAGGACTTTCTGAAGAGTATGGAACTCGAAGACAACGGCGCAAGCGATGAAAACGGAAATGCTATGCCTGGCGGATACTGCATCAGCGATGAAGCAAGTATCTACGATTATGCAGACTACGCGAATTGTCAGCTTTTGCCCATTGTCGTGATTACCACAAAAGAAATCCAGCCTGTTATGTAAAGGAGAGCTTGTCTATGCAAATCAAATTATACGGCAACGGTCATTCCTGTAATATTCCTGTTCAGGAAATTATCGATAAATATTGGAAAGATGAAACCGCGCCATTCTCCTTTGAGATGTCTACGGCTATCGGCGATGAAACTATCGCTGCAACCGCCATGCTTGGAGATGAATCTCCGGACACATATCCAAGTATTCGTCTTGACAGCAGAAACGCAAGAAAAAACAGTTCTGCCACATGGTTCATTTTGGAAACGCCCAATGAGACAAATCCGTATGTTACGGGCTATGCTTATGCAGGCAACGATGAAACCGAAAGCGATTCTTGGATTACCAAAATCGTTGATGCGCCTCGCGGTGCTGACGACGATTCCAAGCGTCTGGTCTATATTGACGATGATATCGCTGAGACGGTGGACACAAAAACAGCCTCAAAATTGAACACAAAATATGGGAACCACTGCGCAGATTACTGTGCAACCAGTGACCAGCTTTTCGAAGGCAAGTTCAATTACGAGAAATTCGGTAAGCGTCTGGCAGCCAATGATAAAGATATTGAGTTTGTGGAAGGCATGATTGTTTCCAAGAACGAAAATGTTATCAATCATGTGGCTGATATTCTGGACGCACTCGGTTTTACGGCCACCACGGGTTACTACGACCCGGCTGAAGATAAGAAAGCCAATATCAGTGATAAACTGACTGGCTATTATTACTGCGACATGTAAAGGAACATCGTTTATGAAATTCAAAGTGACTGCTACGATTCCCATCGAGCTTGAAATCGACTGCCAATCCAAGAAAGAAGCCCTTGATACCGCCACGACCATTCTCCAAGAGCAGCGTTACGATGACGATTACGCCAGTATCGTTGCTGACTGCATCGAGAGTGCTCTCGTATCCGGCAGCATCACAATGACTGCTGTTGACGACCATGAAGCCTTAGTCAATGAACTCCGCACGAAACGCAAGATTTCTATTCAGGACATGGATGCGTTTCTGGGATACGAAATCGACAAAAATGATGACATGATGTTTGACGACGATTACATCAACGCCAATCTCTGGATGATGGATGTGGATAAGGCTCTCGGCCTTGATGTCTGCACCTCTGACAACGATGAATATGTCACCATTTCCGTCAATTGGTATCCGAAAGCTGCGGAGCGTCCCAATAAACGCGAAATCGACATCTTCGTTATTTACGCGGAAACGTATGGCGATGATTTCGACATGGAGCTTGAAATGGATGACGCTGAATACGCTACTGTTCTTGCGGATTTCAAGAAGAAGTTCAAAGATACTTTCGGGAAATCCTTAGAGGATATATGGAAAGAAGAGTCTGAGAAGGAGTAAGATATGGCAAGAAAGAAAGTTGAAAAAGCACCTTTGTCGCCAAAAGAAGCTGCGTCGAAAGAATTTGCGATGACATCTTGTGTGCATTCCGGCGACCCATCCTATCGGTTTGAGGTAGGAGACAGTGTATCGATTGGCGCACTCAAGAACTGCGTCGTTGACGAGGTCTGTGAAGACGGCAAGTATTACGGCATCAAGTACGGAAAGGATGGTGCATGCTACGGCTATTGGTCTTGGCTCGATGTCAGACCGATTCCGACTTCTCTGGAAGCAAAGTATGCGCAGAAAGATTCGCCTCTTTTCCGTATGTCGTTCAGCAACCGTTCCATCGAATCGCTGCTCCATATGTACTACTACTTTGGTGTGGATATGGAACCCGATTATCAGCGCGGTTCCGTCTGGAACGACGAGGATAGAGTGAAACTGCTTGACAGTATTTTCGCCGGAAGGGAAATCGGGCGCTTCGTATTCCGAGAAGTTCCCTATGAGAAATCGTTGGAAAAGAAATGTATGTACGAAGTCGTAGACGGCAAACAGCGCCTCATGACACTCTGTGCATTCTATGAAAACCGGTTCCCCTATAGAGGATGTTTTTACAATGAACTTCCCGCAGAGGATAAGAACTGGTTCGGAAGTGCAATGACAAGTTTAGCCTCGCTTTCTGATAAGGTTACAAAAAAAGAGGTCTTGGAAGTTTTTGTTGCACTGAACCAGAATGGCCGCCCCATCGAGGAGGCTGTGCTGAATCACGCAAAAAAGCTGCTCGACGACATTCGGTAACGCGATGTTGCCGCTTCGCAAAGTGAAGTTCCCGGCGTGGAGCTTGTAATCTGCTGCAAAGTCGGTATACTAAGCATATCCGAAAAATAAAAAGCAGTAAGCATTCAAAATCGATATACCGTCATCTCCTGTGGGGTGACGGTATTTCTGTTTACTGCTTGCACAAACGAAAGGAGTTATAATCTATGGGATGTTGGAACGCTACTTGCAACGTATCAAGGTTGCCGATTTTTTGCGGTGACGAAATCGTTGTAATTCCCCTTATTGCAGTTTCTGCTACTGTTACAGCAAATACCAGCTATGCAACTGATAACTTTGTTCCGTTTTCTTTTCCGATTGTTGGTAAATACAATGATTATGGCGGCATCGAAGACGCCGTCATCACTGAAGAGAACGACAAACTGATTCGTTCCTATGAGTTCTACAAAAGTAACGGAGATGGCACAGCACCTTACAAAGTCGAAATCGGCGATGACATGGAAAAGTTTATCTCAGAGGAGCTCTGCGGGAGCGACGCTTATTTTATCAAGACCAACAACACGATAACTTATCCGGATGGTCTTGCTCTTGTAAGCGTCTTCTTTGTCCATAAAAATCTGTACGATACTCTGGTTCACGAAATAGGCGAAAGAGTCCCGTTCAACATGAGCGAATGTCAGCGTGACCTGCTCAAAAAGAAGTTCGAGTATGAAGTTTCACTGTGCCGAAAGAACATTGAAGACATCCGTAACATGCAAGGGAAAAACCTTATAACCAAGGATTTTGCCGATGATTGGAAATATGCCAGTTTTGGCGAATTTTCCGCACTGGCTGCATCGATTTTCTGCCGTGGCGAGATTGTAAGTCCTTGCCGTGGACACTGGAAGCTTTTGGCCGAGGAATGTGTAAACTTTTCCAACGAAGGAATCATCGATTTGGCAGTTGAAAAAGCGCTCTTTATTCGTGCTTTATCTGCTCTGCGGATGGGCTTCCATTGTGATTCCGGCGCTGGTTCTCAGAGCTGCGAAACGCATATCCATTATGTCCTCGCGCAGTATGTCCTCAAATATATCCGTGACCATACTGAGGAAGGCCAGAAATGTGATACAAGTACGCATCCCGAAGAGGGAACAAAAGAGTTTTTCTTTTTCAGTTAACATAAACACGACCCGCAGACCTATTCCCGACTCTGTGCCAACTGTTCTGCGGAGTTTTCGGTAAATGCAATCAATGACTACAAATCGAATTTTTACGAGGTGAATTAAAGAAAATGAATACTAATTTTTTTGTTGCAGAAGACGAAGTTTTTAACCCCAACAAGGTCCTTACGCGAAAAGGAATGGATACTTTTATTGGAGAAAGAAGCATCAAAAGTTACGCAGGTGTCCTGAAAAGAGACAACAAGCTCTTTTGCAATTTCATTCGCGTAAAAGTTGCCGAAGGGAAAAATTGTGTTGATGCGATTTATGCGCGAAAAGCGATTGTATCGAACGGATGCCTACAGAATGATTTTTTCTCTTTTGGAGAGTACAACTTCGTCGCATTTGTGACCAATGGGAAAATCTATTGCGACTTGAAGAACTTCTTCAACGAACGCTTCGGCATCGAATCCATGTCCGATGAGGATGTTGCAAATCAGATGCACGATGAAGTGGAGAACTATATCCGCGAAACATTTACAGATTGCTACGTGGACACGAATGTCGAAGAAATAGGCACAGCCAAAGCAAAATATGAATTTGTCTTTGGCAGAAAACGCTATATGTTCAACAACATTTCTTTTACAGCGAATCCCACCTCTTCCAGCGATGCCATTGTACTGTTTCTCGCTAATCCGAGTGAGTGGGTGAAAGAGTATGTCGAAAAGATGCTTAAAGAACAGGAGTGGAGCTTAAAGCACATTCGCCGACAGGTATCCATCGACAGATACAAAGAACAGAAACTTGCCGAATACAAAAAAACGCCAAGCAAGGATTTAATTCAGGCAAAACTGTTTCACGATTCGGTTCCCAAATCCGGTCAGGTAAAGGTAACCTTGGATATCGATGGTAAACAGTTTGTCGGTAGTTTCGATTCCAAGTTCTTCGGCTATGCGGGAACCAATCTCGATGAAGCGATTCTTCCCGAAGCTGGTTTCAAGTATCCGGATTCTTTTACAGGATATTATGAGTTTTTGAGAGACAACAAGATAAATGTCGATTGTAAATACAATATGTTCCCATTCGCTTTTGTAAAAGAAATCGCTGCGTTCCGTGGCGACAAGATTTTCTGGAAGAAAGAGGCTTGACACATAGCGCTCAAAGAACTCGAAGCCGAAGGCCGAAAGATGGGTCACAAGAGCCAACGCAAAGCCACAGCGAAACTCGCTGCCTAACACGAATAACATACCCCGCCGTTCACCCTTAGTTGGGTGGGCGGCTTATTTGTTGCGTCATCTCTTGCAATGTCACAACATCCAACTTTTGACGCACTTTCGCTTCTCGTGGAGTGGACTTCTTGGCGCGTGGATTGCAATTTGCTGCAAAGTAAGTAAACTTATAATGTCCAAAAAATAAAAAACTTACATCATTTCAAAATTCTAAACCGCCATCTCGCCCAGAGACGGCGGTTTTTTATTACAGGAGGGATACCGTGAAAGAAATCGAATCAACCTATATCATTAACGAAACCATGTAGACTTCCCGAATTTTAGGAGGTTTGCTTTTTGTTTTGCTGCGAAAGGAGTTTTTATGAGTACCAAAAAAAGACCGTTTTCTCCGGTAGATGAGTTTATTAAGACTTTTAACGAAATGAGTGCCCGATACAGCCGCAACGAACTTTGGTACAACTACATTGATATGCACGCCATCGCACTTGCGAATACCTGTGATTCTCGGTGCAGGGACGCAAGGGAAGAACAGTACAACGCCATTGTCCAAAAGTACGATGAGAAGACTGTGAATCAGTTTGCTGTACTCACTGGTATCACAATGACGGCACTTCTGGAAAACCCGGAGCAGGATTTTCTTGGCACCGTTTACCAGAATCTCGGCTTAACCAAAAGCCGAGCCGGGCAGTTTTTCACGCCGTACAATGTCGGGCAGATGATGGCACGCATAAACATGCCGGATTCTCTTGTTCTGGACAAGTCCCGTATCCTGCGGGTGAACGACCCGTGCTGTGGTGCCGGATGCCTGCTTCTGGCGGGGTACAATGTGATGCGCGAGCAGTTGGAACCCACTGACCCAGACTGGGACAAGTATGTTTTGTTTGTAGCGCAGGACATTGACCCTCTGGTCTGCAAGATGTGCTACATTCAGATGTGCTGCATTGGCGTTCCGGGAGTTGTCGTAGCAGGCAACTCTCTGTTCCCGGACGCAGAACGAGAACCGACAGATTTTTGGTTTACGCATAAGTATTTTGCTTTGGACGAGAAAGCTCTCGAAAATACATATCAACAAAAAAAGGAGTAATGATAAATGCATATGGTAACTGAAACCCGCCAGCTCCGCGATGGCGAGAAGCTGACTGAATTTTATAATCGCATCGACTGGAAGCCGCTGTTTGAGTTCGTCCAACGCTATTACGGTATCGGCGTTGAGCAGCCTCCTGTACCATGCCTCAAACCTAATGGTCACATCGAGGTGAATTGGCCGGAAAATCTGCGCGATAAGTGTGGTCTTTTCTGCCATACGTACTGCGAAGTATATCTGCAGACATTCTCGTCCTGCTGCTTCCACGACATCACCTACGACAAGGACATTGTCGATAAGTACCTTGCTCGTCCGGACTTTTATCGTTTGAATATTTCTTTGGAAAACGACTGCAACGGCACTTCTTCGGATGCTTATTTGCAGCTGACATTTTCGCTGAAACACATCGAATTTTCCGGAGGGTACAACTTCGCAAACCTGTTCAGTGCCGAATACCGTAAAGATACAGGCTGGTTCGTTGTATCCGGAGAAGGCGAAGTCCTCATGGGAGCGAAGAAATAAAAAGTCGCCGCTCATCTTCGGATGGGAAGCATTTTCAACGCTAAGACGAACAGGAAACCTGAGATTATATTCAAGACACATTGCGCGTATGTGACGCAATGTGGTATAATAAGATAGAGGTGATACTGTGAAAATCTACACTCTTATCGGAGGCGTGAACGGTGCAGGTAAATCCAGCTTAACGGGTTCTTTGCGTTCCGAACGCAGCGATTTCGGCGTTGTAATAGACCCTGACAAACTGACCCTCCAATGCGGCGGCGATGAATACGAAGGCGGAAAACTCGCTGTCGAACGTATTGAACGCGCACTAGAGGACGGCGTAAATTTTACGCAGGAAACAACTCTTTCTGGGGGATATCCAAAACGACTCTGCAAACGCGCAAAGGAAGCTGGGTATTATATCCGCCTGTACTATGTCGGCTTAGACACTGCCGAAGAAAGTATTCGGCGAATCCGAAACCGCGTAGAACGCGGTGGACACGATATCCCCGTCAAGGATGTCGAGGCCCGATTTTCTCATCGTTTCGAAGATGTCTTGAAAGTTCTTCCATACTGCGATGAAGCCAAGTTTTTCGACAACGACAACGGGTTTGTTCTCGTGGCAGAGTATCGCAATGGGCAGATTCTTCCTGTTGGAACGTATCGGCCCGCATGGCTCAGCCAACTTCTTATACAGTCCACTTAACATTTTTGCCGCTCATCTTCGGATGGGCGGCATTTTTGTTTGGCCAAATTTTCCATTGCAAACGAAGAAGAAGCCATTCTGGAACTCAAGCCCGCTCTTGTTGAGAAGGGTTACCAGTTCAGCGAGCGGCAAAAATTCTGGGAAAACTTCCTCGACACTAAAGCCCCAATCTTGCGAATTCCTGCAACCTATGAGCAGAGAGTATGTTAGCCCATATCAGACAAGCACATATAAGCCGTCTTGTTATTTGCTGCAAAGTAGGTACAATAGTTGTATTAAGATAGATAAAAACATCAAATAATGATTTAATTTGCCTTATTCATAATCAGCAATTTTGCAGCCATCTCTTTCCGAGGTGGCTGCTTTTTTGTTGTCTACAACAAACTGGGAGGTTCTTTATTATGAAAAAATTCATCATCAAACTCGCTGCTGTCACAGGCATCATCGTCATCATCGCCGGAATTTCTGCTCTTGCAACAGAATTCAGCCTTGTTACCCTTGCCATCGTCTTTGCAGCCATCATCACAGAAAACGCACTGTGCGGTGCATATCTGGGTAAGAACAAGCACAGCAAAAAGTACGTCTATCGCAAGTATAACATTTACCGCAATAATAACATTTACCGCAATACAAAACTGTATAGCGGCAACACACATCACTGAAAGGAAGTATAATCATGAGCAAAAACATCTTATTCCGTGGTCAGACACGCAAAAAGGGAGAGAAGGTCACTATGAGTGGCACTCCCATTCCCAGCAACTGGGTATTTGGCGGTATTTTCCCGCAGAACAATGGTGGTGATTTTGCCATCATCTATCAGCAGGACCCTGAAATCCAGAAGTTTCCTGTCTATGCTGAAACTGTCTGCCAGTATACCGGAAAAAATGATAAGTACGGCGGAAAAATTTTCGAAAACGACATCATTACCTATGTGGCAAATATCAACGCAAGCGATGTTCCGTGCAAGGGAAATGTTTTCTACAGTGAAACCATTGCCGCCTATATGGTCACCGTTAAGGCTGATACTTCGCATAGTCCTGACAAGAACAATGATTCGTACCTGATTCCGGCTTCAATTCCTTTGTCTGAATGCGGAAACCTTGTCGTCATCGGAAATATTTTTGATGGCGAATATGAGCTGCCGGAAAAGGTCAAGAATACGCCATTTGAGACTTTCCTCTCTATTGCTTACGAGCTTGACCGTTTAGCATTCGATATCGACCCCTATGAGTACCAAGACAATGAAGGCACAGAAAGCATCCAGACTGTTGCAGAAAACCTGCTTCATGATGCTTATCGAGCTTCTGTCGTTGCAATGCTCAAGGAACAGCATCGATACTTTTCGATTGAATCTGCTATGGGGCAGGACTACGCAAATGCAGCTGAGAGAAGTCCTTCTATTCTGAAACGCCTTGCCGATATTTTCGGTGAAGAATAACAGGAGGGTTTTTATGAACATCAATGTGAAGTTCGAATATATCGAAAAGTATCTGCCCACTCCACGGTGCAGAAAGTATCGGACACGTGAAGTCAAAGGTATTTGTAGCGTTACGGTGCGTGAGGCTCCTATCGGAAAAATGGTTCCGGCTTTCGGCGTGGAACAATATATCTGGGAAGAAACTCCCCACATCGAAAACGATGTAATCTTCTTCAATGAAGGGTCTCTATGGAAGTTAAGCCGTGCCAGTCGCTATTATGCCGGTAAGAGTTGGTTTGATTTAGCTCCGTGTACGCCTGAATTTCTTGCTTACCATCTGGAACCAAACCGTTACGAAATTAGTAATTTCAACACAGATGTCGAGCAAATCAAGGCGTACATTCAGAGCAAGGCTGACCGTTTCCTGATTTGCGACGGAAAGTTGTACGAGGAGACGACCGAGCCGATGTATGTCATTATGACCTTCGGCCTTGGCTGCAATCACGGCGGTTCCGCTCTGATGATTGAGGATTATTACAATTCCAACATTCCCAGCAGCAGATACTATGCTGCCAATCAACGCGAAGAAGCCATTGCGAAAGCAAAGGAAATCGCACTGAACAGGGGAGATACAGAATCAATTCACAGCATCGAAACAGCGCCTCTTATCCATGTCTATGATGACAGATTCGTCACCAAAAACCCACAATCGTGGAAAGCTCCCGGTGATGAATTTTGCAACACACTGGAAGAAATCACAGAAACTGCAGGCGATGCACTTGCCGCTGGTTTGATGGTAATTTGTGCAACCGCCAAAAGCGTAAAGCGAGGTTAAAATGATAACAAAACTCAATAAAAAATCCGTAGTCTTGCAGAATCTCAGTTTACAGAGCGGTACCGCATTCCTCTCTTATGATGAATTGGCTTCGCTTGCAAAGCTGCAGGAGCGGCTTACCGACGAAAACGATGTCAATGATTTCATTACCCGTTCAGCAAATGTACCCGGTAGTACCGAAATTGCTTCCTGTGTCGCCAAGAAGTACATGGATGACCCAAGTTTGATGGATAACCTTGTCGTTAAGACTCGGTTTTTTCTCAATCTCGGTTATTACTTTGTACCGGCATTATCGAAGGCCATCGATGCCATTGAGGAGGATATCACACCCGTAGATGAAGTCTGCGGTATGGTTCCTTCCATTGCGCGAGATATTGCTGCCAATTTCCTTGAGCTGCGCAACCCTGCGCGTTGGGATGGTAATGGCGATGTTCCGAACGATACCTATTTCAGTTCGATGCCGCTTGATTTCCCAATCGACAATGCCTATCCGAACCAAACGATTCGGTTACAGTTCGTTCAGGTAAGCAAGACAAATCCTCATTATGTCTGTGCTTGCAGTATCTTTGAGGATGAATCCCATGCAGGAATTACCGAGAAATGTACCAAGAGAGCCGGAAGTGTCAAGGAAATCGAAGACGCAATTTTGTTCGTTTCCAGAATTTACGAGCTCCGCGAAGGGTTTTCTCGTAACTTTGTGGAAACGGTAAATATGTATCCTACCGAGTACAGAGCCATCAGAAAAGCCTTATATGGTGAAGAAGCTCTTGGTGGTTCTACCGGAGTGATTTTCTCCAATAAGGTCCTCTTCAAGGACGGTTCTGTCATGACCATCACATATACAGGTGACGGTAAAGGTAAAGCTTGGGGCGAAGCTGTGTTGACAGAGAAAGACAGTGAAAAAATCATTGCCCAAAGTCCTATCAGCTACACCTTCGCCAATCATTGGAAGCTTTGTTTTAAAGGCGCTGTTTATCACGCCTTTATCAAAATTACGCAATAAAAAGGAGACAATTATGAGCGGTTTTTATTCTAAGATGCTTATTAACATTCGCAATCTTTACTTCAACAATTCGGATGACATGAAGACCATCCTGCATGGCATCTTCCTTGATGCTGCCGATGTTTTTCTGAACGGCTACACCCCCTCGTACTGCGAAGAGAATGAACTTATTCCCACCGCACAAAAGTTCGTTGAAAAGTTTGGTTCCACCAAAGCCTGCGAGACGGGCGTCACAAAGGAAGCTGTTGCTTCTGCCATGTGTAATCCGGCAGCGCTCGTTGCTCTGATGCACGACTCGGACTATGATGTTCTGAAAGAAGCCTTTTATTACGCATGGGCCAAGCATATATCCGGAACTCTTGCTGATGATGAAAACAACGGAAACGTCATCAATGATTACTACATCCCTGATGAGGGCAGTGAGAGTTCCTGTGACGGCGAGGATTCCTTGATTTTCGGCTACGCTGAACCCGAGAAAATCGTGAAGTTTGCAGAAAGCATCCCTCAGCAACTCGTCGATTGCGCAGAGTATCTCACCAAGCTCGTGCATGTGGATGGCAGCGTCCTTTCCAGAGAGTTTCTGGAAGATACGATGAAGAAGCCTCTGAACGCTTATTGCCTGCAAAACGCATTTGCGGTACTGAATGGTGAGTTCACGAGCGATTCTCCTGTTTGCTGCTATACAAACGGATATGCGCACGCCATGCCTGATGAGTCCACTATCGAGGATGTTCGCAAGAACCCCGAAGACTACGCCGTCATTGAGCTTCTATTCCACGACTAAAAATCAAGATTGCAACCATTACGGTTGCGTTAGATTGAAATGCCTGTGATACCTGTCAGGATTGTGGATTTGCGTACATGAATGACAATTGCTTGCAAACCCATGTCTGAATCTTGCGCAGTGCTGCAAAGTAGGTATAATTAGCAATATAAGATAAATCGAAACACCGAGCCGATTCGGTTCATCTTGTTAAAAATCTGATTTCAGCCACCTCGTTTCGGGGTGGCTGATTTTTTTTGTTAGGAGGAAGTAAAATGCGAACTTACGAAGGACTGCGTTTCTGTTGGACTTGCAACCAATTCCAAACATGTCAAGATTGCCGAACCTTTGCTTACGGCTGCATCAGCTGCAGTGAGCATAAGTTCGAACATAATTTGGCACAATGTATCCGAAACTTTGGCGACTATATTGCCATGCCATCCCCATCCACCACAGATGTGCCGTCAAACGACAAGTAAATACCCATGCAAGGTAGAAAGGAAATTCTATGCAATTTCACATTGACTCAGCATTTCTCACAGATATTGCCCGGTCTTGGTTCTGGAACGAAAAAATGCCCTACGAAAAATCCGAAGAACTTCTAATGTGCTGTCTTAACACAGATAAGCTTTCTCTCGAAGAGAAAAAAGCCATCTGTAAAGATGTCATTGAGGGGCGGAAAAAGTTCGTAGGCATTGACGAATGCCAAATCGTTGATGACGGCAAAAACGTTCGAACCATTGATGAAGAACTAAAAAATCATACTCGTTACAACGCTATTGCCGCTATTAAGACAGATATTGCGTGTAACCCATTCAAATACCTCGACCCATTTTCCGTTAATTGCAGCTATTCTGAACTTGCTGAAAAAATCAAAAGCGGCGAAATCGAAAACACTATCAGCGACATCGAAGATTATCTTCTCACTTACCATGAGGTGAAAGAAGATGATGTTCTCAACTGCGGTATGTGGCTTTGGCAAAGACCGGAGTTTATTACAGATATCTGCGATGCCAGCAAGATTCCTGAGGGCAACAGTCCATTGGTCGCCTATAAAGACGGCTTTTGGCGTTACATTTATGTTGCGCTTAAAAAGAAAGGTACACATGAACCGAGTGTTCTGCGTAGACAGAATCGTTACCTTGTTTTTATCGGTGAAAAACCAAAAACTCTTTTCAATTCTGAGTTTGGACTGATTTCGCCGAAAGGGGAGTGGTTCGACTGCGGCTTTGCGGAACACAACTCTACTGCCGCCAAAATCATCCACAGCACAAAAGGCCATTTTGGACTTACCAAAGAGCAGGCATTCAGATACTATGGCAGCGACCGCTGCTTAGATTTTCTCTTTGACAGAGGCTGGGCGGCATTGCGAAACCCTGAGTTTGGACGGGCTTATGTAGACATAGGCGATACACATACTTTGACAAAATGCCAAGTCGATACGCTTATGGATTACATCGTTTTCTTTAAGCGTTTTGACATTGACATCATGAAATACACAAAAGAGTGAAACGTCAATAACCCAGTAGTTTTCCGCCGCATCGACGGAGAAGTAAAGGCGTTTTTCCAATCGAAAGGAAAAAAATATGACTAACAGCACATACACTCCCTCCGTCCATCTATTTGTGGATATGGATGGGACTTTGGTAACTTGGAAACAGGCAGCATGTTTTGAGGAACTTTTACAAGAAAACTATTTTCGTGACCTGCCTCCATACAAGGAAGTAGTAGATGCCATCAATTGGCTAAACAGCACTTATCCGGAAATTGATGTTCATGTTCTTTCTGCATATATGCCGGAGAATCCGTATTCCGTCAACGAAAAAAACGAATGGCTGGACACCTATCTTCCGGCTATTCCCAAGGCAAACCGTATCTTTGTTCCGTGCGGCATCAGCAAAGCGGAAGCTGCAGCAAATGATTAGCCGGTATGGCGACTGCGTTTTCGCCGTCAAACCAAATTAACACAAAAAGGGTCTGCTGTTTTAGCAGGCTCTTTTTGTTGCAGTTTGCTGCAAAGTGAGTATACTGAATTTATCCAAAAAATAAAAACCGAAAACCCAATTCAAAATCGAGACATCGCTACTTCCTGTAGTGATGTCTTTTTTTTGCGAAAATCAAAGATTGCGATAGAGATAATATCAAGAGTCGCACGGATATCCCACGATACGGGAAAGTAATGAATGGTAATTACATCCAGAAAATTACATTGCAATTGACCTTCTGGTCAAATAACAAACTACAAATTTCAGAATAAGGAGTAAGAAATATGTTTTTACTGCAAAACGTTTATACGTCCAAAGAATCCACCTCCTATATTGTTAGCAGCAAGCTGCTTCAGACATTGGAAGCTGCTATCAAGGAACGCGACGATGCTGTGGAGGATGCCGTTGTTAATCATTACGGTGATTATAACGAAGATTCCATTGACATTCAAGAAGGCGCTAACTCCAAATGCATCTGTGGACCGGATTTTATGGATGTCTGGTTCATCACGAATCTGAACGATGTCGACAGCGATGACCTCGGTACAGATTATCCTATCGTAGAAATCAATCCCGAAGACGACATCAGGTATGTCCTTGAAGAGAGCGGTGCTTATGACGAGGAAATCGAGCGGATGACCGAAAATGGAACATACGAAGAATTTATTCGTAAGGTCAAGGAGCACATCGATTGGAACAATCTGCAGGGCAGAATGATTCAGGCAGAGAATGAAGCTATTTCTGCAGCTATCGACACCATCATCAACAAAGGCTAAAAGGAGAATGTGATATGTTTATCGTAATTAAGAGTGAGCATTATGATTGCACGAACCTCATCTGCAAAAAGGACACGCTGGAAGAGGCAGCCGCAGCAGTAAGGGAAAGCATAGCGCAGCGCATCAACAAGAACTACCATACAGGTCTTACCGGTGCCGATATCACGCACGAGAATGAGGAGCGCTACAGATTCTCTTTCGATTTCGATGAAAACTGCCCTGCTGACAACAGCGAGCCCAGAGTACATGCTACCTATTTCTGGAAAGGAGACGACGAAGAAAGCGTCGAATGGGCTGTTTTTGAGGTCACGACTGACAAGCCTTTCTTCCTTCTCTCTTATGAGGAATACGAAAGCATCGAGCTTACGGGCTTCTACGACAGTTTCGATGAGGCGTTTGAGGAAATGAAAGAGTTGATTGCGGAAAGCGTCAATGATGTTTTTGATGAGGATGCCACGGCCGATGATGTTGAGGATATGGAAGACTACAATGTCTTCGTACACTCCAATAAGGATAGCAAAGACAGCGGTGCGCCGCTCGCTTTTGCAAGCTTTTGCGATGATTATCCCAACCGCGAATGGACTATTTTCCACATCTAAAACATACCCAAATAAGGAGAAATCAACATGACAAAGAATACGATTTGCGGTGATATTACCATCGAACGCATCGACATGAGCCAGCTTCAGCGAATCGCCTATACCATGACGGAACCTGAAATCGACAGCGACACCATTGACGATGCTATCGCGGCGTTCAAAAAGCGCTGCGCAGATTCAGCATCCTCTCATGCGGCTATGACGTGGGGAACCACGGAAACCGACAAGGGTATCGATGCTATCTTGGAGATTGTCATCTCCGTCAACGGTGAGTATTTCGATTCCGAGGTTTCGCCTGCAAAAATCGGGACAAAGGAAGTGCAAGTCCTGATGGATGAGGTCGCATAAACACGACGAGCGGTAGCTTGCATTGATTAAAGCTGCTCTCAAAACCGGTACCGAATTCCACGAGCCGAATTCTGCCGACATCGCCACATCCACATCTTAATCTTCAACCTCACGCCGTCTGCCATTTGGCAGGCGGTTTTTTGTTTTATAAAACTATACAGATGACTTCAAATTTGCTGCATAGTAGCTACAATGAGTTTAGGAGATGATATTGTTGACTAAAAGACTATCCCTTGATGGTACACAGCTCAAATTATTGGCATTGCTTTTCATGCTGATTGACCATATTCATTATTTCTTTGAATTCACCGGAAAAGTGCCGGGTGTTTTCTTCGTTATTGGGCGTTTATCCGCATACCTATTTCTTTTTTGTATGGTAGAAGGATTCAGTCATACTCGTTCTCGAATAAAGTATTTTCTACGGGTTTATATGATTGCAGTCGGGATGGGCATTATCTACCATCTGATGTCTTATCATGGCCTTTTGCTTCGAAGAGATGGCTTTTATCCAATCAACGGCATCCTTTTAAACCTCGTTATCCTTTGTATCATCTGGCAGGGAATAGACTGGGTAAAAGAAGGACAAACGGCAAAAGGAATTATTGCTGTATTTCTTCCGTTTTGGTATGGCTGTATCGCCGAAATGCTTATTTCGATAAACAGCCTTCATCATTTTTTTGTTTTAGCTAATCATTCTTTTCTCCCAAATTGGGGTACTCTGGCAGATGGCGGGTTACCATACATTGTTGTTGGTATTGTCCTTTATATATTTAAAGATAATCGGAAATTACAATGCATCACCTATATCATCGCTTCTCTTTCTATGCAGGTCCTGTTTCGTGGATGGTTGTGGTCTGCAAACGACCCTGCGTTTACATGGAGTAAGCTTGTTACAGACCTGAACTATTGCCAGTGGCTCAGTGTTTTCACAGTGGTTTTCTTTTTCCTTTATAACGGGAAGAAAGGAAGAGGATGCAAACAACTATTCTATTGGTTCTATCCCATTCATGTTTATGTCTTGTATTTTTTTTCCTGCGTTTGCTATACATTGCATCCATAATTCGCCAAAATCGTCTTGTTATTTGCTGCAAAGTCAATATACTGAAGTCATCGAAAAAATAAAAGCAACAAACAAAATTCAAAATCGATATACCGCTATCTCATAAGAGGTGGCGGTATTTTTGTTTGTTCAAATAATTGAAAGGATGTGGTTCCTCCGTAGTGTTTTACAAAGTTTTTCAAAAGTTTAGTATCGTATCATCGTCAAAAAACAGGGGTGACATAACGTTTTGTTAGGTCATGATTTGGAGGATTAACGTATGTATCATCATATTCCGAAGGTCTTTTTGTCAGAAGTTTTCGGCGAGCTGCGCATCTTCGAGGACAATAATAAATTTTATTTCTGCGCCAACGATATCTGTTCTGCATTGGGATACGCAAACGTATCCCGTGAGCTCAACCTGCATTGCCGTCAGGATGGCATCACATCGAGCCATGTTGACTGCAATGGCGTTCCACGAATCATGAAGTTTATCTCTGAGGGCAATGTGTATCGTCTGATTTGCAGTTCCCACAAACCAGACGCAGAAATGTTCGAGAAATGGGTTTTCGATGAGTTGCTGCCGACAATCCGTGCAACAGGCGGCTATGTCAATGACCCGGTCGTTTTTGTGAATGAGTGGCTTCCTAACACGGATGAGAAAACAAAAGAGCTGCTTGTCACATCTCTGGAAGCAGTTAAGCGTCAGGATAAAATCATTGGTGTTCAGAAGGAAAGCGTAGACTTCCATCACGCCGTCACGGCAGCTACCAACTGCATTGAGATTGGCGAGTTTGCAAAGTATCTGAGCAACAACAAGATTAGCATCGGCCGCAATAGACTCTTCGCATGGCTCCGCGAACAGAAGTATCTCGACAGCAACAATATGCCGTACCAGAAGTACGCCGATAAGAATCAGCTCGGTCTGTTTAAGACCATCGAGAGCGTGTACTATATCGGGAACAGTGCTCGCACATCGCACAAGACCCTTATCACGCCCAAAGGACAGGTCTATCTCGCAAAGAAAATTGCCCAGTCCTACAAGTGATTTGATTTTTGCTGCAAAGTAAATATACTTAGGGTATCCTAAAAATAAAAAGCACAAGCAAAATTCAAAATCGATATACCGCTATCTCATAAGAGGTGGCGGTATTTTGTTTGCAATGAACAATCAAAAAGGAGAGAAAAAATTATGATGAACTCTATTATTTCCCTGAACGACATGATTTCCAAGGCTCTGGAGTGTGTTGACGCAGAGCGCAACGCAAAGACCCGCAAGAAATCTCATACCAGCAAATCTCGTAAGCAGGACTTCTCTCGCGCAAAGCGTCACGCCAAGCACTGCCAGTACAAGCAGCAGCGCAACGAAAAACTCGTCCATCCTGCCATCAACCGCAATGCACAGCGTTCCATTGATGAAGCAAACTGTAAGCTGATGGAATACATCCTCTGCATCGATGATGCAGCTACTACTCGCCCGTATTATGTTACGGATGAAGAAGCTGCTTATCGCAACGAACTGACTGAGGCCATTCTTAAGGCGCAGCATTTCTTCTATTGGTGTGGCAACAGCAAATACGTCGATGAGGCGTACGCTCACGGCCACGAAATGCTTGATGGGCTTTCTTTGAAAGAGTTGAAGCTTATTGCTTATATCTCCGGTATCAAGACCGTCTCGCGCAAGGAAGTGTCTGTGTACGATACTATTGGCTACGACGATGCGTGGTGGCCCATTTACGGTTACCGCTTGATTGACCCCAGCGAATATTGCTGGTCTGTCATCTATGAGTTCGGATTGCTGTTCGACTACGAAGACAATCGTTGCAAGGATTGCCGAAAAGGAGCATAACATATGAACATTGAAATTTATGAGGATACTTACAACATCGCCGTAAATCAGTATCTGAGCCGTAAAACTGCCGGGAGCAAGCGCCGGAAAGAGGCGTTCCGCAGTAAGAAACGCCGCAGCCGCGTTCTTCGTGACAAATACGGTTTTATCGCTGACGGCAAGATGCTTTCCAAGCTCGGTAAAAGCTATTACAACGGGCACGCTCAGTGCGAGGAATGGCGTAATCGTTGCGTTGCAAAGCGCAAAAGCAACAGTTGTTCCTATAAGACCGTTTCTGAGCGCCGTCGTATCGAGATGGCTGACCGCAAGATGATGGAGTACATCATCGGTATTGATGCAGATTATGACCCGGCATTGGAAAAGTATTACGCTGATTTGCTCGCACATCTGGATTACATCAACAGTCATTGTGACGATGTTGATGATGATTGGACTTTTTTCGCATAAGAGAGGAGAAATGATATGGGTTATATCTGCAATAAGAATATCAAATGTGCTGATTGCGAGCATTATCGCCGCAATCCTGATGAAGACCGCATGTTCTGTTATGCGGAAGTTGACGAAAAGGCCGAAGAGGCTAAGTACAAGGCCGCAAAAGCAGCTTATGTCGTGGTGAACCACTACTCCAACGAGAATATCAGTGAGTTCGACTCTGTTTCCATTCTGGAAAAGGCGTTCTTCTCTTTGGATGATGCCATCAAGGCAGCTAATGCTGCGTTTGCCGAGGATAAGGCGAATGGCGTAGACCATGGTGACACCGAGCCCATCACGGCAGATGACTGTACCGCTTTTGATGAGGCACCGCTTTATTGTATCGGTGAAGCTGAGCCGGATAACTACGAGTGCTATCATAACTTCTACGCAGTTTTCCCGATTAGCGTTCGATAAATAATCTCAGCCGCTCCTGAAATGGGGCGGCTGTTTTTTCTAAAAAATACTTGCTAATTGCTGCAAAGTTAATATCATTAAATTATACTCATAAATAAAAAGTTTCGACGTACCCCACATACGTCTAAATTGGTTATACAAATCGACTAAGTCGCTATCTCTACCGAGATTGCGGCTTTTTTGTTTTTTGAGTATTGAATCACCTTCCATAGGTGAGATTGGCCGAAGTGATTTGGCTAAGGATACATAAGAAAACTATCTTTAAATAAAATAAGAAAGAGGTATTTTTATGTCTACCAATTCCATTTTTGTCCCCTACACCGGTCTCCGTTCCACTGCAAACGCTGTTGGCGCTTACGTCAAGGATTGGAAGTCCGTCGCACAGTTCTCCTTCGCCCCCGAAGACCTTATGAAACCCGGTTTCATCGGCTCGGCTGTTGCGGTTTACCGTAACGCCAAGCACTGTGAAATCAACGGTGAAAAGGTTATCGTCGGAGGTGTCAGCGACGGTCATCAGGTCATGTTCTTCAATGCCTTCGTTGGTATTGATAACAGGGGCCAAATCAACACCATTATTGGTGATGATAACGACCACGTTATGATGGGCTTTTCTGGAAGCAAAATCCGACGTGTCCGTCCATGCAAAGGTGTCATCCCCGACATGTCTTACTCGGAATTCAAGGAGGCGCTTAGCAGTAAGCAGACTTCGAAGATGCCTAGGCGCATTGTCGATGGCATCCTGCTCCAGACCGTGTCAAACACGGTTTACTGGATTTGCCCCGGTGAAGTCGAGGTTCAGCAGGATAACGACGATGGCACTGGCTGGTTCTGAGCCAGTATACTGAGCCTATTTGAGAGGCGTAAATACAAGGTCTATGTATAGAGACCATTATGAGCCATTCATGGCATAAATCAGCATACTGTTAATGCTGTTATTATAAATACAAGACTATTTCTAACGAAATTGTTTTGGGAAAGGAGCTGCTTGTGGGGAGCAGCTTCTTTTTTTTTGCGCAATTTTTCTTGCTGTTTGCTGCAAAGTAAATATACTTGAGTCACAAAACGGGCTGAAACTGTTTGGTTTCAGCATTTTTTCACCTACATACAAGAAGGAGGAATATGTATGTATTCAGCAGAAACTGCGGCTCTGAATGCCATTCTCGGTATTTTTAGTACCATCTGGCTGCTCGTTCTGGCATTCTTCGTCATCAACATCGTCGCGAACTGGAAAATCTTCACGAAAGCCAATCAGCCGGGTTGGGCATCTATCGTTCCGTTCTATAAATCTTACATTGCGTTCAAGATTTATTGGGGCAACGGCTGGCTCTTTTTGGTCCCGCTCGTTCTGGGCCTGCTCGGCTTTATCCCGCTGCTCGGCACACTGCTCGTCATTGCCGGTGTAGTCATTAACGTCATCACCCAGTACAAGAAAGCGGTTGCTTTTGGTCAGGGTATTGGTTTCACGATTGGTCTGGTTCTCGTCAGCCCCATCTTCAATATGATTCTCGGTTTGGGTAACTACCAGTATCTCGGCATTCCGCAGGACGGTTACTCTTATGACCAGTTGAAGGTCAAATACGATAACCGTAAAGCGGAACAAAAGAGCACTCAAACCACTTATACTCAGCCCTCAGCGGAACCTCAGCAGGCTCCCAATATGCGCTACCAGAACCCCAATGCGCAGCCTCAGCAGCCTGCAAATCCTCAGCCTACCTATCAGGCTCCTGTGCAGGAAACTGCTCCGCAGCAGCCCCAGCAGCCCCAGCAGCCCTCTGACACGCAGGCGCAATAACTCATAGAAACGCATAAAAAAGACCGCTCCTCGAAAAGAGGAACGGTCTTTTTTTATTCCGGAAGAAGATTTTTAACGGTTTTCACGCGGTATTCTTTGCGAACGATAGTATCACCATCATCGTTGGTTTCAAATTTGGGAGTTCCGCTGAGTGATACGACCGCGCCGTCTTTCAGCAGATATCCGAATGTCGCATATGCTCCCGTAAAGGCAACACACGAAATGGAATCCGTTTCGTCATCCAGCATGAATTTTGCCATAGGAGCATGGTCAGATTTCCTGTAAATGATTTTGAAGTCACGAATACGCCCTGCGATGTCCGTTCTACCCCTGTCATTGAGGGTAAGTTCACCGATTGCTCTGTCTCTGTTTGCAGATTTTGTGATAACAGACAAATAAGGCTGAACAGGTGTGCCGGAGACATAAGCCCCTAACAGTTCGAGTTCATATCCGAGTTTTGTGTCAATGTCGTATTCTTCTTTTTGCTGGATACATTCATCCGGCAATCCCCAACTATCCATAAGATGACGATAAAGATTATCTCCCGCAAGAGTTTCGTCCTCCTTTATGGCAGACTTCATTGCCTTTTTACAGCTTTCGCAAGCAGGAGCAAGCGCTTCGTCAAATTGTCTGCGTGTCTCGCCGTCCTGCATAAGGCAATCCAATGCACCGGCACGAACCAGAGCGGTACATACACCCATATCTACGCCATATACAATAGAACGAACAATGAAGTCTTTATAGTCTTTACAGGGGCCAAGATGATGTGCGTTAGGGTTAGATTTTTTCATATCCCGCAAATCGTAAATGATTTGTGCTGCTGCAGAAACGCCTTTTATAGCTTTAATGCCAAAACGAATCTGCTTGTTGTTTCCCGGCATCGGAGCAAAATTCGGAACACCGGAATTGATATCGGGTTGAAGGAGCGTAAGTCCTGCATATTTCAGGTCAGACAGAAACAGCTTCAATTTTTCCGGCGTATAACTCAACTGCGCAGAGAGATATTCGCACGGGAAATAGTATTTAAGAAATGCCGTATAGTAGGAGACGATACTGTATGCTGCTGCATGGCTTTTATTGAATGCATAGGAAGCAAACGCAAGCAGACGAATCCAGAACTTCTCCACATCAGCGGGTTTACCGCCTTGCTCAATCATGCCGGACACAAATTTATCTTTTGCGGCCTCGATTTCATCAAGGTGTTTCTTGGACATGGCTCTGCGTATCACATCAGCCTCACCAAGACTAAACCCAACAAGCTGGAACAACTGCATGATTTGTTCCTGATAAATAGCGCTGCCATAGGTTTTGCCAAGAATCTGTTCCATCTGCGGAATGATATAGTTCGGTTTCTCCGTTCCGTTCTTGACTTCTGTGATTTCAGGAATAGAATCCATCGGACCGGGACGGTATGCGGCGTTCATAAGAATCACATCGTCAATCGAAGTCGGATTGAATCCCGTAAGTGCTTTCTTAATGCCATCGCTTTCGAACTGGAAAACGCCATTCGTACGACCACAGGCATAGATATCTCTTATAACATTCAAGTCATCCGCTTTGTTGATGTCGTGAAAATGAACAGCAACCTTTTTGGTCGCCTTAATGTATTTGAGAGCAAGGTTCAAGATATCCAAGTTTTCAAGACCAAGGAAATCCATTTTCAGCAATCCGAGGGTTTTCTCGCACTCAACCATATCGCTCTCAATGACCCAGCAATTCTTTTCGTCATTCCAGAGCAGGGGAGCATATTCAGAGACAGGTTTATCTGCGATGATAACACCAGCGGCGTGAACACCGGTCTGAACGGGGATACCCTCCACGAGCATGGCATCGTCCAGCAGATGCTTTACCGTAAGATTGTTTTTGTATTGTGTCGCAAGGTCGGGATTTTCTTCCATTGCCTTCTTGATGGTCATTTTCGGCTTTGCCGGAATCATTTTCGCTACCATGTCGGCAGTATCTAACGGAACATCCGTGATACGGGCAACATTTCTTACAGCAGCTTTTGCGGCAAGCTTTCCCTCCGTGACGATGTTGCAGACGGTACTGCGAAGTTCATCGACAGGGTAGGGGTCTTTGTACGCGTATTTGTTTGCGACATAATTGATGACTTTCCCTCGCACAAACGGAGCGAGGTCAGTGTCGATATCCGGCATCGATACGCGTTCCGGGTTCAAAAATCGTTCGAAAATCAAGTCATAACGAAGAGGGTCAATGTCGGTAATGTCTGCAAGATAGCAGACGATAGAACCAGCCGCTGAACCACGACCCGGCCCGATTGCCGCTTCTCCACCAATCTTTCTTCCGTAGAAAATGAAGTCTTGGACGATTGCGATATAAGAGCTGTAGCCCATCTTTTCAATGACAGACAGCTCGTATTTCAAGCGCTCGTCGACTGTTTTCATAAGCTCTGCGTACTTGTCATCCGGCATATCGCGTTTCGGATATTTCTGCGGAATCATTTTCCGGCAAAACTTATCAAGGTATTCAAGGGCTGTCTCACATCCTGCTGCATGAGCATCGAACTCAGGCAAGTGCATTCCGTAGCTGTAATACACATTACAGCTTTTAGCAATCATGGCTGTGTTTTCCATACCCCTTTGCCAAATCGCATCATCAGGCTTTGCCAGCGCCTTCATTTCCTCATCAGATTTGAAGTATAGTTCTGTCAGTCCTTCTTCGGTTTCCTTTTCTGCCAACGGTGTATTGAACCGAAGCGATGCAATCAGGTTCCGTTTTCGCACATCATCTTTCGTTTTGAAATGCACATCATTGGCTACTGTCGGCTCAATTCCGGTTTCTTTGATTAAGCGATACAGATAGGGTCGTGCGTAGTCTTCTGACGCAATACCATGGTTCTGCAATTCGATGTAGAAGTTTTCATGACCAAAGATGGATTCCATCCGTTTTGCTGCTGTCACAGCATCCTGATATGCCTGTTCTGAGTCGACTTTTTCAGCTTCCAATGCACGGTATTTCCCCATCTGCTTGATATAGGGCCGCGCACCTTTTTCGACCTCAGCTAACCGTTCTTTTGCACAGGCAAGGCGTTTCGGCGCTTGTTCTGCTTCTGCCTTGATTTCTGCTTCACGAGCAATGAGTTGCTCTGCTTTTTCCTGTTCTTCGATAACTGCCCTTAAAGTAATTACCGCTTTTTTCAGGTCAGCCCGCTTTTTTGCATTCTTATCGTTTTCATCGATGTTCTCGTCCAGAACTGTTGACTGTTCAGTTCCGTCTTCAAAATCACCGACAACAGCTTTCAGCTTTTCAATTTTCTTTTCAAGCTGAGCTTTTTTCTTTTCGTAGTCTTTTCCGCTCAGTTTTTTCAGGTCACGCAGGTCAGCTTTTGCCTTTACTGCCTTTTCCTTTGCATCCACGAGGTCTTGTTCTGCCTGTTTGACATCTTCTTCCGTGTAAGCATTACCAAGCTTTGCCAGCGCCATCGAAATCGCGTGCTGCTTATCGGCAATGTACCATGGACGAAGAATCAGGTAGGGGATATACCCACCGACACAGGCGCTCGTCGCAATCAAATGTCCGTGTCCTTCTGTTCCGGGACCAACAAAGCGTTCCAAGTCAGCCCATGTCATACGCGGTAATCCGCCTGTTTCCTGACCGTTCCATTTACCTTTGGGGCTCTTATTCAGCTGTGCAAGGTTTTCGAGTTTGAACAGGGTTTTCTGTCCGTTCCAATCCTTTGCATAGAGAATTAGGTGGAATGAATCACGATTCCCCTCGACCTTTTCCGGCTGGAAATAGGCTTCCATACCCGGCACAAACTGGATGCTCTTCTCTGCTGCTTTTAAGAACAGCTTGCAGTATTTCTTCACATAAGGCCACATCTTATCAGTTGGATAGCGAATACTGTCTGTATCACCAATCGATTTGAGAATCTTATGGATTTCATCCTCAGGGACATTCGCTTCCTGCAATACGGCTTCGAGGTTCTTTTTCTCGTCCTTCGTTCTTGCTTTGATACCCTGATACAATCGCATCTGGTTCCCGTGGTCTGTTATAGCAAATGCTTGTCTGCCGTATCCTTTCGCTGTTTCCACAAAGTCATCCACTTTATTTACTGCATCACGAAACGACGCTTCGCTATGAGCATGAAGCTCCTGATAACCATGACATTTAGGAATCGCAGACCGGACATAATGCACATACAAACCGTAGTCGGCATTGTCTTTTGTCATAGAACGCTCCTTTCACTGTTATTTATATTATACCACATTTTGCTCTGTTGGTCAATCGCTCGTCTGGGTATGGCTTTTCTGAGCACTGCTATCGAACAGCTTCTCATAACCCATGCAGAAGTGGCTGCCATGAAGAGCTTTGGCCGAAGAAGAATATCCCTTGCGCATTGCGATGCGTTCTGAAGCTGTTGCAATGCTGTTGGGCTTTTACGCTTGAGCTGCTCTGAAGAACTGCTTCTACACTGAAAGTTTGTGCGTTCTGAAGTGTACTGCTTCCCTAAAAGAGTTGAGTTTCATTAAGCTGGGGAGCTGTTTCTTATATGCAACTACTGCTGTTAAGGAGGAATACTCTTAAGAAATCCGTTTCTTAAAAGCGACGCATGCTTCCTCGTTTGCGAGGTTCGGCTGCTGCTCGTTGCACTGAGTCGGGGCAGCGACGCGGGCACAGTAACGCGCTGGCGTAAACGCCGCGCTGCTGCGCCGCTAAATAACATATAATAGGCTTCGTGCGGTTACACTCAAGCACAATATTCAAAATCAGTCAAAAACTAAAAAGTGTAGAGGGATTTTGAACGATGAAACGCTTAACCCAAAAGCTCAGAGAACGCAGACCTGCACATTGTTGTCATCGAACCAGATAGGTGGAATCAGGATTGGAAGTCTCACGTAATGTATCGTCACATCCGGTGAATCCAGTGAACGCGGTGCTACTGCTTCCTTGACTTTCTCAACACTCTCTTTGACAGTCGTGACAGCTTTCTGAGCAAGTTCAGGAATTGAAGACATTTTACTGATGCGGCCGCGTACATACACAGCGCCAGCCATGATTCCTTCGAATGCGGAGTTCACGCAACTGGAAGCCCATTTTCTGGTACGATGGAAGCGTGCTGCCAACTCAGTGATAGAGAGTTCCGGATTGTTGATGTGCATGATACGAACAGCGTTGCGCTCTTCAAGAAGATTCTTTTCCTTCACTGCGCGGGCGTTCTTTTTCTTGGTGGTATTCTTAGCGATTGCTTTGGGGACGGTCAGCTTGATTTGTTTGAGCTCCGCAGCGGTAATCTGCAGGGTCTCGATGATGTAACTGTAAGGGAGAATGTAACCCGGCACATACGAGGTCGTGCCATCAGTACAGACGACTTCGCTCAGCTTGGATGGAATATGTCCAACAGCATTGTCCAGTTCTGTTTCCGACAGGGGATTTGCAAACTTGGAATTCAGCCAGATGGTTTTCTTCATCGCAATCGCAGGACCACGATGCTGGAAAATCGTATTGAAGTAGATGTACAGGAGCAGGTCGCGAATCCCGGTTGCAGGGACCTTGCTATAGTCGCGCAGTTCAAACAACCGTTCCAGAGCATCTGCCACGACACAGGTAGGCACAGGCTTACCGTCCTTCGTCACGGGTACTTTATTTTTTTTCTTCTTGCCCGCTTTGATGGTGGAGTCAGGTGCAGACAATGCGGAGAAGGAAAGCACAGAAGACAAGCCATCCTGACCAAAGAACTTACGGGTTTTCATCTCCTCATTGAAGTAGACAATCTCAGATACATTCTTGGTCTTCGCATTGGTGGTCCCCGGCAGACGAACAAGACCTGCTGCATTCTTGCTGGCAGCAACATCTACCTTCATCACAAATTCAGGGTGCTCATCATGAATCTTCTCACAGACTTGCTGAACTTTATCGATGATGGCTTCCGTTACCAGACGATATGCCTTCTTGTTCTTAGCTGCGATGCCGTCAAAGGAGTACCATACCTGCAAGCCACGACCCGTATCCACGATAGCGGAGATGGGAGGGATTTCTACATCAAGGAGTTCTCCGTCTGCAGCATAAAGCAGTTCGGTTTTCAGAACATCCTTTTCCCAAGCAACCATTCCGCTGCTGGATTCGTGGTCATCAATATCGATAACGATGTTGTTGTAGGTAAAGATATTGCTTTCCGTACGAGCGGGACGGCAGAAGGTATTCTTGGTGATGTAGTAGTTGTATTTCAGGACAGCCTTGAACTTCGTTTTCATAAACTCTTCAAGGTCACGCGGATATCCTGTCCAGACGAGATGCGGTTTACGACCCGGTTCCATCATCCAAATCTGAATGAAGGCAGAACGGTCACGATTCGAGTGCGCGGAAAGTTCGTCGCAGGAGTAAAAATTATTCGCGATGCAAATGACATCCGAAGAATCAATAAACTTCATGCGATAGAATTTCTTTCTTCTACGCTTCTGAGGTGCCGCAGGAGTGTTGCCTTGTGGTGTTTGGGGAATTGTTTTTGTCATGAAAAAACCTCGCGAAAAATAAAAGAGCCTTATTTCGCCCCATGGTGGGCAATACAAGGCTCTTTGACTTCCTATACTATCGATATACCACATTATTCGATAATAATCAATCATTTTGAATGCCAAAATGTTGACATAATGATAATATTTTGGTATAATAATAATAGTAGTTGAGACAGAGATGCCTCGCTAGTAGTTGAGACAGAGATGCTTCGTAAGATACCTCTTGTCTCTTGTATCATTGAGAGGTGAACGGAAAAAGCAGACAAATATTGTACAAAATGCATGACAACTTATTGCTTCGTTTGTACAAGTTTGTTGTTGCAACCCGTGTGGGTTGTGTTAGATTGAAATGCTTTATCTCAAATCTCTCAAAATCATCGACCATCAAGTGTTACAGCGCTTGATGGTCATTTCTTTTGCAAGAAATGAAATCGATAAAGGCATCGGCTCTCGAATGATGCTTTCATCAGGCAAATACGAATTTCTTATATTATATCAGCTTTATTCGTTTCAGTCAATCTACGAAGCCAACAAAAAAATTGCCTCCTCTTTGTATGAGGAGGCTTTTGTTTTTCAGGATGTTTCGGCGGGGGACAGAAGCGTCAGGACCTCATCCACACTTTTCCCGCTTTCCTGAACCGCTGCAATAATGCGGGCGGCATCTGACTTTTCTTTTTCGGCCCTTAGACTTTTAAGTTCTTCCTTCTTGCTGTGGATTCTCTCCTGTAAAGATTCAATCTCAGCACAGGTGGACTGGATGCGGTCTTCCACGGATACAACAGTGCGTTTTCCTCGCGGCATATATCATCAACCCCTTTTCTGAGCATAATCATACCATTTGGAAGGAAAGAAAATTGTAGAACAATGCGAGAATGCTTCAGTATCCTCATCTATTTCACCAAAAAGAAACGAGGACATCTCAACCGGTCTACCTGACCATGTTCAGATGTCCTCGCAAGGGGTGCTCTTAGCGAAATACAAAGGTAGCTAATTTTTCTTTGCTCTTTTTCAGAGAGGCAGATTCAGCAACCATTTTGTGAACGGGTACTTCCTTATCCAAATCTCGCTTCATGTGTTCAAATGCCTTTTGGTCTTTTATAAAAAACTCTTTTGTGATAGATGTGGTCGCCATACCAGCACCTCCTCAGTAGCATATGATTTGCAGCAAGCTTATTCTAACGCTTTCTTGTATTATTATATCTGAGTTTATTGAAAACATCAATAATAATGTACGATATCATGTGTCAGTCTTTTTTCGGATACAATCGCACCATTCAAAAAAAGCATTTTGTAGAACTATTGTAAACATAAGCAATAGACATATAAAAATTAAAAATGTATAATAAAGGTATACCACATCTGGCATATTGTATATGTGTTGACTATCTCGTATAAATGTGGTATAATATAGACAGAGGGTAAGAGATAGGCCCTCCATAAACATAAAGGAGGTTCGCGCATGGCAAAAAATGTTCGAAACCAAAAATACAATTTATATAAAAAGGAGAAACTCTATGAAGACTATGTCCGTTAAAGTATTTACCCGTATCGCGTGCCTGATTATGGCAGTCGCGATGGCCGTCAGTCTGGTTGGCTGCGGCGTAGATATCACCTCAGTGGGGCTGCCCACCGACATTGTGCTGGAAAAGGGTGAGACCCAGCAGCTCAATATCGAGTATGGCACCGACGACAAGGCCGAGCAGGAAAAGATTGCAGAGGCAGCATCCAAACTGAATCTCACCTGGTCCTCCTCCGACGAAACGGTTGCAACCGTCGATGAGACCGGTCTGGTAACTGCAGTCGGTGCCGGTGAGGCTGATGTCACGGTATCCGTTGCAGATGCCAATATTTCTTCCACGACCCATGTAAAGGTCGTGATTACCCCTACCGGAGTCGAGGCTCCCGATTCCATCGAGCTCGTTACCAACGGCGAGAACAGCAAAGCCCTTGGAGCCAAAATGACGCCCGAGGATGCAACCGAAGTCAAGCTGGCATACGAGTCCAGCGATGAGAACGTTGCAACCGTTGATGAAAACGGCGTCGTAACCGCAGTTGCCGATGGCGAGTGTGTAATCACCACTTATGTGACTGCTGATATCCCCGCTACTGCAGAGAATGCAGAAGCAAAGCCTGTTGTGGATGAAGTTGCTTCCTCCGAAGCAGAGGTTGCCAATTCCGCAGCAGATTCCGAAGCCCCTGACAACGCAGCTGCCTCTAAGCCGGAAGACACTACCGATTCTTCGTTCGGTGTTGTGCCTGATGGTCTGAGTGCTGAGACCAAGGTCACTGTTACTACTAAGGTCGAGCAGATTGCTTTGAGCAAGACCGAAGGTGTCCTGACCGTTGGCAACAGCGTTACCATTACCGCTACTGTTACTCCCGACAACGCAACCAACGCTACCGTCAACTGGACATCCAGTGACGAGAAGGTTGCCACGGTAGACAGCAATGGGAAGGTAACTGCAGTGGCTGCTGGGAATGCCACGATTACGGCAACCAGCGAGTCTGATGGGGATGTGAGTGCTGATTATGCGCTCACGGTAAATAAGGCTGCAGCTAAGCCTGCAGCCCGTTATAGTGGAACTACCAGTTCCGCAGGTGCAGCAACCACGCCGAGTTACACTGCACCGTCCGCTCCTTCCGCTTCCACGCCCACTTATGTGCCTGAGCCTGCACCGGCACCGGCACCGGCACCGGCTCCCGCTGAGCCTTCTCAGCCGAGCGGTGGGGACAGTGGCAGTTCGAACGACCAGCTTGGCGGGCTGAACCCCAATGACTATTGGGTAAGTCCTGACCAGACTGACTGGACGCAGGGTGCGACTCGTTCGTAATTGAAAAGATTACGCACCGCAAGAAATTGCGGGAGAACTGACAATCCGATAGATAGGGATATCTACCATAAACTCCGACATGCGATATATGACGAAAGTCAAATCGTATGAAGCTCGGTAAAGGCGGCAGAAGGTTGACTCATGAAGCCAACTGATATGCCGGTGGTCCATAAAATACCCATGGTGAGTATGACCGTTTCGGTCTGACGAACCTGCGAAATAAAGGGATACAGTCCATGCAGCGATGCATGTCGATGATGCAGCCAAGTAAGGACTTGCGTACGAAAGGCTGCCAAAAAGGTCATCGGTCCCATAGCAGGCACCTAAAGGTATATGTGACGGATAGGATTGTTGGAACGGGGAAATGTATCGAGCATCAATAGATGTAAACTGACGAAGAACAATAAGCAGTTGAATCGGTGCAGAAAAGTAGAGGTCGAAGTTATGATGGCACTTGTAATGAGTACCGGAGCAATGGCCTCAAGTCGGTGATAAGTCACCGAGGGAGCGCCGTGTGCGATGAAAGTCGCATGCACGGTGCGGAGTGGGGGAAAACAAAGAAAACCGCATAGCCTATAACGACCATGCGGTACGAATAACATCTGGCACAGAGAGATGTTAGACGATATTTATATTTTACATGATTATGTGAAAACAGTCAACGATAAAATATCGGATATCGATACATCGTGCGTTATTCGTAGAATTGTTACCTATCACTATACAATTCCAACGGCAGTAAGGACGACGGGATTGGAACAGATATTTTTGACTAATTGTTTTTAATGCAATTAGTCGGCCTCGTTTTAACGGGGTCGCTCCACCAAAGCCAGTACCTCCTCGTGGTGTGGAGTGGTAACTCTATGGCTAAAACTGGCATTTTGTCAACAAGTAATATTTTTGATTTCTCACCCGCCATTATTATGGCGGGATTTTTTGTGCTTTTTTTGTTCTTTGTGATTGACTAATGCGTCTATTTGTGGCATAATATAGATACCGCCAAGTGTGCTGATTATGCGATTTTGCAAATGTATGTGCAGATATATGAACAAGATTGCGTAAAAGTATAACTTGGCAATATTTTGAAAGGAGAACGCTATGCAAAAAGGCAAAACATGGCAGCGTGTCGCTTCAGCAGTTTTGGCAGTCATGATGACGATGTCTACATTTAGCTCCACAATCGCTTATGCAGCAGAACCCATCACGGCTGACAGTAGTCTTGTTACGGATGCCGTATCCGAAAACACTTCTACTGAGACTGTTGAAGCGTTAGACTCTGCCAGCTCTTCTTCGTCTGAAGAAGAGATTACCGAACCTGTAGGAACACCTGTTCCCACAGAAATGCCTGATGAAACGGATTCCTCAGAACCGGAGGCGACTCCGGAGCCCACCGAGGTTCCAACATCCACTCCGGAACCCACCGAAACTCCTGATGCTACGGCTACGCCCGAGCCTACAGAAGTTCCGGAAGCAACGGAAACTCCTGACGTTGATGAAAGTGATTTTGTGGCTGTCAGTTTAGCTGATGATGCGACCGAAGGTCAAGTCGAGGCCGAGATTGGCGATGAGGTCACTTTCAATGCTCACGTAAATCGTAATGATGTCAATCTCCATTATCAGTGGTACAAGAGGTTCATTGAACCTCAGGATACCGATTATGATATGGATGTGATGGAATACGATTACAACGATGCAGAGCCTACTACATACGGTTATCTGAACGATGATAAAACTCCTGCCGAAACATTGGCAGACAATCCGGATGCTACTTGGTCCGGTATCGAGTTATATCGTGCAGTTGCCGATGCAATGGCTGCAATCGGAGCAGACGCCAGCAACATTAACATCGAATTCAATACCCGCAACTATGCGCTGGAAGGATTCGAAATCACCGCAGCAAACGTTGACGGCAATATCGTTATTTCTGCTGACAAGGGTAACGAACATGCTTCCGCAACGCTGAATGAAAACAATGAATTTGTTTTTACCGAGAGCACGACAAATGATGTCGCTGTACAGTCGGCAGAAACTGAACAAAGCGAGGAGAATCAGGATACTCTTACGGCCAATGGCTGGGAAGCTATTGAGGGAGCAACTTCTGATACCTACACTCATACTGTCGATGAGTATGACGCTTACACTACTTACCGCTGTGTAATCACTATCGATGACGACAACTATATTGCTGCCGCCAAAGAAGAAATGATTGCAAATGGTGCAGATGAAAGCAAACTCACTGATGACACACTTGATAATACAATCACGACAGAAATCACTGTTTCTATTCCTTCCATGGAGGAAAACAGTGAGAATCTTTATAATGATTTGTCTGTAGAAGACAAGTTAAAGCAGCGTCTTGCTCTCTCCGGTATTGCTACCTATGCGGCGGGTGTTCAACTTGATAGTCAGACCAATCCTCAGTGGGTGACAGGTTTGTCTTCTGGTATGGAATACCTGACAGCCGATATGTACGCAAAACTCTATGGTCAAGACGGTAAAGGCGGCTGGCTTGCAGAAGGGAAAGTTACTCCTCAACAAGCTGATATGTACTGGTCGTATATTAGTGGCCGTGGATTTTCGGCTACTTATACCGCTAATGTCGTTGATAGCGATGGTTTTCCGACTGGTGCAACTAGAACATATAAATCGTTCGCTCTTACTGACGGAAAACTCGAAATCAACTCGGAATGGTATGGCAAAACTGTATACTTCCGTTATCACAACAGTAATATTGTAGGTAACACTGCCACTGGTGCAGCGGTTTCTATCCCTGCATCCGGACGCGGTACTTCCTATAAAGATGCTGTTCAGGTTCTGTTCTGCTTTACCGTTGAAGAGAACGGTGTAACGCTGCCTCTAACAATCAAGTCTTACGTACAACAGGCTACCAGTAATGGTTACGCTCAGAACGGCATGGCTCACATCACTTTGAATACGGTTTCGTGTAACGATTTCAATATCGACCCTGACCGTTATTTAAAAGATGCAGAGGGGAATTATCGCGTAGATTCGGTATATTATGGCACTTGCTACTACTCGGAACCGGATTTGTCTGGTAAAGGCTATTATGCTTTGAAGAACTATATCGGCAATGGTTACGGCTTTGGTATTGGTCACGATACCATGTACGCCTATGCCGGTGCCTGGTTCGATGCATACGGCGGTGGTGCAGGCTATCCGAACAATGTCTATGACGAAAGAAAGATTGACCCGAACGATACAGCTACCCGCTATTACAATGTAAACAGCTGGACTGTCAGCGGCGGCCACTGGAACATGAATGCTCTGATGGGCGAAAACAATTCCAACACCCTCGTCGGTTCCGGCTATTACTCCGCAAGCGATGAAGCGTATTTCGGCTGGATTGTTGACCCGCTGACTGTGCCTTCCGCTATCATGTCTTCCGGTGGTTCGCATGGACCGTTCTTGAAGACGACAATCTACGGTGGTCGTAGCCTTCGCATCCGCTCTAATGGCGGCTTCACGTACGAAGAGGCTATGGTTAATCCCGACATCAAACACCGTACACCGACTAACTGGCCTTATAAGTTCAGTGTTGGGCAGACAATTCCTGCCGCTCTGACACACAGTAATGGTCAGGTCGCATTCGACGATATCTGGGTTCAGTACAACGGCTGCGCATCCGATTTTACAAATGCTGGCCTTGGTAAGCTGTATGAGCCCACCGTCGATGGACGCAGCGGCACCAACAACTTCTATCTGGCTGGTTCCGGCAACTTTGTTATGAACCAGATTGGTCACTTGCCGATTGAAACGATTGGTGGCCATAAGTTGAATGCTGCAACAACCGAGGAGATGCAGCTTTGCGTCAACACTCTGATGTGGATTTCTCAGCGCAAGCAGTGTGAAGTCTGTGCCGCTGACCAAGCCGACCAGCAGATGACGCACTTCGTCCATCGTGTCAATGCAGCAAACGCCAAGAAGATTCTGACAGCGCTCGCCAATGGCGGCAGCTACTGGTATCCTCTGAGCGATTGCTACGAACTGATGGAAGACCTCGACCTGACGAAGCTGGGCTTTGATTCCACGACTTGGAAGCCCATCAAGAATTTCACAGGTCACTGGAACAGCAAATACTTTGATGTGAAGGTTCCTAAGGACGGCGCTTTGTTCGATAACACAACCGGTGATTTGGGTGCATATCGTACCGGAGACGGCAACGACTGGAACCTTGGCACTGATAAGTCCAAGGGCTGGGACACTGTCTTTAAGGATAGCGGCAACAGCTCTCCGTCCGTTCGTACCACCGGTATCGCTCGTATCTATGGCAAGCTGAGCGACGCAAAGTTGTTCAACGATGGTCAGGTTCACGAGGGATATACCGTTCATATCCGGTACGAGGATAACACTGCGCTGCTGCAGGAAGGCGATGACTTCAGCTGCGTAGTCAACAACGTAGACCAGTATTGTATTTCTAACCTGCCCTGTATTTATGTAGGCGGCAAAACGATTCTTCGTGCCCGCGTATATGACAAGGCTGGCAATGAGGTCACTAAATACGGTCCTATCGTTGCAAAGGTTCCTCCTCATTTCTGGAACGACTGCGAAACGGTTCCTCTGGAACTGCTGACAATCGAAGCAACACCTATTGAGAACTACCGTTACTGGGAAGGCGAGACCACTAAGGTTCTCGAAGGTTCCGGTATCATCTACAATCAGCCCATCAGCAATGAATCCGTAACATGGTATTACCGCGTGGTTGACCTGCGCAATACCAGTAATGCTCTGAGCGACTGGGTCAAGATTGGTCATTACGGTCAGTTCACTACCGAAGACGGTGCCGTAACAGGTATCATCAAAACGCCGGTATTCCACGACGGCAATGATGGTGTATACAATTACCCGCACAGTTCCGTGGATGTACAGCTGCAAATGCTGGCATATACAGGAAACGCTATTCAGCTTCGTACAGACTACGAGGTTGAGGGTAAGACTTATTCCACCATCGACCCCGGCGTAATCACTCCGGAAGCTTCCGGTATCATCCAAATCGAAGAGCGCCCCATGTCCATGACGCAGGCACCGAATCAGCGTGTTATGACTCAGGACGAAGCCACCTTCGTATTTGAAACAGATTACTGGAAGGGCCTTGATGATAAGGGCTACAGCTACGATGTTCAGTACAAAGACCCCTATGATGACGATTGGCAGACTCTTGCCACATCCGTCACATTCGGCGGTACTTATACATTGAATACCGTAGATAATAGTCAGGTAAACAAGGTTGACATTGAAGCACATACGGTCGATACCCTCGCAAAGGGGAAAGAGACCGCAAGTATGATTCATGACAACAAATGGCTGCCTGCCGATTTCTGGCGTCCTGATGGTTTCACTGACCAGCAGTGTGCTCAGAAACACACTACTATCACCCTTACCCTGCACGCGGCAGATTACAACTGGTCCGGATATTATTTCCGTATCGTTGCAAGCTATCGCTTTAACGAAAAGAGAACCAAGGTCGAGAACTCCTACAGCGCAATCGGCGATGCTGACAACGCAGGATTCGACACTTCCCGTTATGGCCTGTTGCAGGTCGATGCGCCTTTCGTTTCCGCAACTATGTTGGAAGCCCGTGCATTGATGATGCAGGAGCATAACAGCGAGGGCGATGCGACTGGCGATTTTGGTCAGAATTACTGGTCTGTTGAGACAACGCAAGACCAAGTGGATAACTGGAATGCCAGCAGAGGCGATTCTAATAACCCGTTGATTTCTGATAAGAACGTGGCCGTTTATACAACGACTATCACATTCTCTCCCAGCAAATTGACAGAATCCGGAAACCGTATCCTTATCCCTGTATTGCAGTGGGGCTTCCAAGACGACTTGAATTCTGCATCCACGGAGTACAAACCCGTCATCAACCCCATCAATATCAACGGGTACGCTAACAACGGTAACGGTTTGACTACCGAAAACTACAAAGACTGGGCAAATATCGTCAAAACCAGATACGACATCAATACAGATGACAGTTCTGTGATGAAGCAGGTCGTGGACGCAATCGAAACTGAGCATTCCGGTTCTCCGTTCGGCAAGTTCACCGCCTACATCACCATTGATGATATCAAACCTGTTGAGGATACGATGTTGAATGGTCAGCCGTTTGACATCAACAGTGCATATGCTAAGTGGAGCATTACCACGAGCCTGCACATTGAATCCGCAACGAACCCGATGGACTTCGGTACTGAGCACTTCTATTTCCAGTGCAAGCCGTATCTGGAATACATTCGCGGCTACAACAGCACGAAACTGAAGAGTCAGACCATCACAAATACCCTTGCTCATAACTTTGACTATGTGAACGGCGGTATCGATGAAGATAACACCGACACTGGTGCAGAGTTGTGGCTGGATTACAATATCAGTATCCATGCAAACGAGCGCAATCTTGTTAGTTGCGGCGTTGATAAGCACTCTATTTTCATGTATCCCGAACTGACAATTGAAGCGCCTAATGGACTTCGGTACATTATGTCCCGCTATCAGATTGTGAATGAGTTCCCGTATGGCAAGCACAGAGACACTTCTCGTACTGTGTTTAACCAGAGTGACCATCTGAGCGTCAATCTCGGTACTCAGTATCGTGGACAAATGACAACCGTTACTCGTTATGACATGAACGGCAATCCTTCTCAGATTGATGTTCAGGGCAAGACGATGGCTGAACTTGGCATTTCCCTCGATGAACGCGGATATCTGGACAAGAACAACGAGGACTATGCGCCTTATCTGGACCACGGCTATGCATTATGGTCCGATTATTCTTACCCGAAGGAAATCTGGCAATGGTTCTGGCGCAATGCTATCCAGTATCATTGCTACGACATGGAAGAGTTTGACGGCACCAACGAACAGGTTTTCTTCTACATCGATGAAAAGAATGTTCGTGCGGCCGACAAGTCCTTCAAAGCCAATGACGGAAACAATCCCACTTCTTCTTGGACTGCTCCGTTCGATGCAACCTATCAGATTGACCTGTGGGGTGCTGGCGGCGGCAATGCAAGTATGACAGATGGTATCAGCGGCAACTCCGGCAGCCACACCATTATCACAGCAGACATTAAGGAAGGCACGACCCTCTACTTTGTCGCTGGCGGTGCAGGCGGTGGCGGTTCCGGTGGTGGTTCCGGTGGCGGTTCTACCGGCAGTGGTTCCGGTGGTTCCGGTGGCTATAACGGTGGTGGTTCCGGTGGTGTCGGCGCAGTGTTCTATGACTGCTATAAAGGGGGAGGCGACCCTGACCACAGCTACCACAGCAATTCTCCCATAGGCTTTGGCGGCGGCGGTGGTGCTACAACGGTTGCATTCGGCCTTATTGGTGACGGACAGCTGAAGAACTACGGTGACGGCTCGTCGATGTTCGGCGTTGCCGGCGGCGGTTCCGGTGCTGCAATTATCTCCGGCAATGGATACACCGAGCGTGGTGTCGGCGGTTCTGGTTCAGACTACAGTGGTCAGCGTTATCACTGTGCATTAAAGGAAGACAAGGTCTTCAGCGATGGCTACGAATACCATCATGGCGATATCTGTGGCTGGACTTACAGTGGCACCCACAGCAGTGATATCAAAATGCAGCGAGAAGACGAGGAAGGCTACAACAACACCCTGCACGAAAACGGTGGCGGTTCTGGTTGGCAGTCTGCTTCTACCGATGGTGCATTGCGTGGTTCTTCTTATGCCGCTTCTGTTGGTGAAAACCTTGACAACGGCAACATCATCATTAAAGCAAACGTCACTGGTGCAAACCAGCTGAATGACGGTGCCGGTTCCGGTATTGGTCAGGCTGGTCGTGCAAAAATCAAGGTCGTTGACCTGAACAAGCGTCTGTATCGTCGCGTTGGCAAGAACGCAATGGATATTGGCTTCGAGGATGCAAACGAATGCACTCCTACTCGTGCCAAGGTCATGCTGACTGTTGCTAACAAGATGTACGACGGCAACCAGTTGACTGTTACCGCACACGTTGTATGGGACGGCGATACCGATGCAGGCATCAACGAACAGGAAGTCCTGCGCGGTGTAAACATCATCTATTCGAACAACGAATCTCCCAACATCACATATCCTACCAACGCTACTACCGATAGCAAGAAGAAGCCTCTCGTTCGTACCGGCTCCTACACTGCTACGGCAACCTACACGGGCAAGTACGAAGTTACTTTCTGCTGGGAGAACACGAAACCCGGCAAGACTTATGTAGTCCGTGGCGAAAGCACTACACCTGATGAATATGTATCCGGCAACGGTAATGTCGTATACTTCGATATTTATCCGCGCCCGTTGCATCTTTACAGCTATGACAACAATAAGATTTACGACAATATCAGCACCGCAAAGGTATCTGATATTAAAATCAAAGCAGCAACTGCTGATTCCGGTATTGTTCACGGCGATACTGTCGCGCTGAACAGCACACTGGCTTACGGCTATTATTGCGAAAACTATGCTCCTGAGGACTTCGCAAAGACGAGTTTCAGAGAGTCCATCCATACGGGTCTGCATAGTATCAAGACCGTTACGATTCTTGAACTGATTAACAACCCGTTCGACAACTATTATATTGCAAGTGAAGATTTCACTGGTACCATCAATCCTCGTCCTCTGTATGTTCACAGTCAGTATCATGATGTGAACAAATACAAGTGGAACTACGATGGTAACTCCAATGATATCGGAAACGGCAAGTATCTGACCGATACGACTGTCTACGATAATCAGAATGTGACTATCGAGCAGGCATATGAAATGATTCTTGCTGGTAAACAGGAAAACATCGATATTACCCGCTATACCAAGACCGAACAGGATAACTACCAGAACACGGTAGTGAATCCGAATAACATCAAGGTATATGATTCCTACTACAACGCCAATATCGGTGAAGAAGGACAGGGAAATATCTATATTGATAATATCACCAACTACGATTCCGTTGAACTGAATGCTCAGACCTATGTTGGTTCTTATGCTGACAGCAATGCTGGCGAACAGCTGACCGGGTATGATGCAAACGGCGACAATGGTGTCATCAAGGAAGACCGTTACAATGGTCTTTCGACGAATACGATTCGCCATCTGCCGTATTCTGTAAAGTACAGCTACAGCACGACCACCCCGCAGGTTGGTCAGAAGATGACTGTTACGATTGCAGTAACGAACAAGGATACCGGATATGGTCTGGCAGCGCAGAACAATTATGTTGCTCCTGTTGCTATCCAGAACCTGCGTTTGAAGAGCAGATTTGCAGGTAATGGTCCCATCACCCTGAAATCCACAAATGGCATTCGTATGAACCAGCAGGGTACAGAGTTCTACATTGACACAATTCCGGTTGGCGGCACCGTAAACATCGTATTCGAGTACACTGTACAGGATATCGATGATACGAACGCGCTGGTGCGTGACATTGAACAGAACAATGAAATGTACCTTGTGAACAATAACTACAACGACTACTATATCGCAGACAAGACTTTCAGCGGTGGTATTTACCGTACGACGCTGCGTGCGCAAGTCAAGAGCGTAAGCACCACTTATGGACATGGCTTCAAGAATATCAAACTTCCGTATGCAGACGATGTCTACTACTGGAATAAGGGTTCTGATAGCTGGCTGACCATGGAAGGTCTGGTCGAAGACCATAAGACCGCTTCTTCGGACGACGAAAAACTCGACCTGAAAGCGAAAAAGACAAACAATTATCAGAGTAAATTCGTATACAATGTAGTACCGAGTGAGACGACGGATGCTGGTTCTTACCCTGTATCTTACATTGGTCTGAACGAATTCAACTATGATGTATTGAAGAACTATGTTGTCACGGAAGACCCCGGTTCTATCGAGGTCAAGCCCCGCAAGATTATGATTTCCGTTGACGAAAGCCAGAAGATTTACGGTACAACGAACCCGTTCTTCAACTCCACATTCAAGGTTCTTAGCACAGATGACCAAGGCAATGAACTGGATGTTTCGGACGAGAACAACTGGACCGTTCTGGGCGATGACGCTACCGTTGATTACAACAACATGCATCTGATTGGTAATGATACCATCGGTAATGTAGTTGAAGTCGTAAACGGCGCTTCTCGTACCGCTCTGGCATTCAAGAACGGCACTTCTAATCTGCCTTATCTGACAACCGCTACACAGAGCAGTGATGTAATCTATCAGACGGATGTTCCCGAAGAAGAATGCGCTTACTGCTTGGAGAAATACAATGAAATGCACAAGGGTCATGAGCATTATCATGACGATGACCATCCGCATACCCATGTTCCCGTAAACGGATATCCTGTATCCGTGAACGAAAACACTGGTTACGGCAACACTCTTGGCATCAAGACCGTCACGAACAGTGAAGGACAGGTAGTTTCCAACTACGAACTCGTTTACGAGTCCAATGTTCTGAAAGTACATCCTCGTCTGATTCGCATTGCAGCTCTGGATGCAACGAAAGCATACGGTGGCACGGAACCCGCATTGAAGTGGACTGTCGATGGCGAAATCATTAAGCCTACCAGCGAAATGCTCGGCATCAAGGCAGTTCGTGACAGCGGCGAGAATGTCCGTGACGAAGGCTATACCATCCGTATCTCTTACGAAAAGAGCACAGCAAGCAACTATATCGTCGAAACGAACGACGCCAAGATGACCATTACGCCTGTCCCGCTGACAATCGTATTTGGTAATCAGGAGCGTTACTACGGCGAAGATAACAAAAACGACTACACGCTGACCGTTGTTGGCTTGAAGCACGGCGATACTGCTGATGTTGCTTTGAAGAATAACGATGGCGCAACCGCAAAGGTTCTTGAAACCGCAAAGAATACTCTGAGCGATTACATCAACCTGACTTACAATAAGTACACCGATGTCGGTTCCAATTACTTGTATGGCGATAAGAGTTACTGCGAAGAGCATACGATTCTCGTACCTCGTGAAAACGCAGATGGCGGTTATAACTATACGATTGCGAACTACACGCCCGGTGTTCTGACTATCAAACCTCGTCCGATGCTGCTGGAAGTCACTGGCTGGCAGAAGGAACTGGGCGATGCTGATAAGGTTCAGGACTTCACCCTGACCGATATGATTACCCATAATTCCGTAAATGGTCAGCAGAAGCTCGGCGCAGGCAGCCGTATCACGGATGCAAGCGTTGTTGTGAACCCCGATAAGGTTCCCATCGTCTTCAATCTGGTTCGTGCAGAGGGTGAAGAAGTCGGTTCTTATCCCGTCTACTCCACGCCGCAGGACCGTCAGATTGGAAACCTCGCGGCAAACGACCAGAAACAGCTTGAGCTGGATAACCCGAACTACGACTTTGAGTACCGTTACGCAAACGACCTCATTGTCAAGCGTCAGGGTCTGATGATTACCGTGGATGATAAGGTTCGCTATTACGGCGACCGTGTCAACCGCTTCTACGATGGTTCTACCGATTACACCTATCATGTGTTTAAGGTAGAAAACGGCGAGGCTGTTGAAATCACGGCAGAGGAAGCCGGTATCAACACCAATTCCTTTACCTTTACCCATCTGGATACGCAGACCAGTTCCAGCGGCACTTACAAGGATTGCATCAGCCTGTCCGGTGTCCACAGCACCATTTATGATGATGATGACATCACGATTACCGCTGGCAACCTGACTATCATTCCTCGCCCCGTTTCCGTTATTGCTGCGGATAACACCAAGGTTTACGGCGACGCTGACCCCGAATTGAAGTACACGCTCCATGACGGTGTCCGTGGCGAAGATGGCAACTACTACATTGAGTACGCGAATGGCCCTGTTCTCACCGAGAAGGAAGGCGCGGATGTGCCTGTCCAGCCCGGCGACCTCGAAGGTACTGGCGTGACTCGTGAACCCGGTGAGGATGTCTGGACTGGCGAGCATTCGTTCGGCAAGGCTTACGCCATCAATGCCAACGATATCAGCCCTGTCAGCAAGGATGGTATCACCAACTACGTTATTACCATGGAGAACGGCAACTTTACGATTACTCCGGCTGAGCTGGTTGTTACCGTAAAGGGTGGCTATTCCAAGACCTATGGCGAAGAGAATCCCGCATTTGATGCCGATATTACCGGCTTCAAGCGTGATGACACGAAGGAAACCGTTCTGAACGGTGAACTTGGCTTCGCTACTCTGTGCTTCGACCTGTCTGACGCTGGCAAGTACATCGTAACTGCTGGCAACAACAACGAGGATGCGGTGAACCCGGATTGCGTTGTTCTGGAAGACGGTGAAGAGCATATCGGCTCCACTTTCGAAGTCAAGAGCAACACAAACTTCGAGAAGAACTATGTTATCCGCTATGTCAATGGCGATATCACTGTCAACCCGAAGGAACTGATTGTTCGTATTGACCATAAGGTCAAGACCTACGGCACTGCTGACCCGGCATTTACCTTCCATTACGAAGACAATGCTGGCAATGTGATTGGCCTGATTGACCCCGAAAACAGCCCGCTGAATGTTGAGTTGTACCGCACCAAGGGTGAGAATGTTGTGCGCGGCGATGTCACTGCAGCAGATTCTCTCAATAAGTGGGGAACTACCCTCTATGATGGTGATTACCTCATTTCCGCAAAGTACGATACAAGCAACAAGAACTATGCCGTTACCGTATACGATGGTTCTCTGAAAATCATCCCCGCAACGCTCACTGTTACGGTCGATGGCGGATACAAGACCACCTACGGCGATGAGATTCCCGAATTCACTTATTCCATCACAGGTTTTGTCGGTCGTGACGTTAAGGACGAAACAGGTACCGGTATCAAGGACGATGAATCCAAGGTCTCCGGCACTGCTACAATGTACTGCAACGACAACGCTGGCAATCCCGTAACGAATAAGACGAAAGTTGGTAATTATCCCATCAACTACGATAGACAGCAGTTGGTTGCTGACAACAGCAATTACAAGTTTATCTATGTTGGCGGTGACCTGACGATTGGTAAGAAACCTATCCATGTGAAGGCAGATGACCAGCAGAAGGTTTACGGAGAGAAAGACCCCGACCCGCTGACTTGGACGATTACTGACCCCGAAGAACTGGTCAATCCCGGTGACGAAGACTTCTTCGATATCACCACAAAGCGTCCCGGCGCTGATACTGATGACGGTGAGCAGGTAGGCAAGTATCCCATCACCATTGATGGCACTGACCCGTCCGGCAACTACGAAATCATTACCACTCCCGGAACTCTGACCATTGTTCCTGCAACTATCGTTGTTACAGTTATTGACGACGAAAAGTATTTCGGCGAAGATAACCCGACACCCAACGTAACCATTACCGGCTATAAGCGCGGTGACACCATCGATGATATCGGTGGTAAAGATGCGCTCAAGACCAAGACTGATGCAGAGAAGTGGAGCCCTGTTGGTGAATATCCTGTATCTGCCAAGGATTCTACTTTCCATAATCCGAACTACGATTTCGTTTACATCGATGGTAAGTTGACCGTCAAACCCTTGATTATTAACATCAAGGCAGAAGACGACCGCAAGACCTACGGTGATAACGACCCCGATAAGTTCAATGTTTCCTATACGCTCACGAACGAGAAAGATGAGCCTTACACTCCGGATAAGGACCTGCGCGATTATATCGACCGTGCCCTGAATCTGGATGCAGCTCGTGTTCCGGGTGAGAATGTTCGTACCGAGAACCCCGGCTATTCCATTGTTCCTACCTATACAGAGGTAGATAATATTGAGATTGGCACAGTAACTCCCGGACATTTCTTCATTGACCCGCGTGAGGTAACCATTACTGCAAACTCCGCAGAAAAGGTATATGACGGCACTCCGTTGACGGAACCCGGCTATACCTACGCTCCGGAACTCGTAGATAACGACCTGCTTGGCATTCACGATAAGATGGATTCTGTGACCGTAACCGGTTCTCAGACCGAAGTGGGTTCCAGCAAGAACGTTCCCAGCGATGCAGTTATCATCAACACAGAAGATGGCAGCGGCAGCAATGCCAACTACATCATCAAGTATGTGGATGGTACTCTGACCGTTCGCGATAAGGAAATTGTCTCTATCGAGAAATCTGCTGACCGTGAACGCGCTACGGATTACGATGTGATTCGCTACACGATTACCGTTACGAACGCGACCAGTCATGACCTGCACAACGTCATCGTCAAAGATACCAACAACTTCGTTGGTGTTCCTGTCCTGTCTCAGGCAAACGGTGTGACTTATGATGCAGAGAAGGGCGAGTTCGTCATCGCAGAGATTTCCCATCTGCGCGATGAAACCCATACCAATGCCGTAACGTTCACCTATACCTACACGGTAGACCCGACCGACCACGGCACCAACAACAACGATATCCTCGAAAACAACGCCAAGATTACCGATATGAAGGTAGTCGAGAGCTATACTGAGAATCCTGATGGCAGCACCACTCCGAACTATACCGAGCCTAACAAGGATTGGTTGGTCGAGACTCCTGATGTTGATGTGGAAATCATCCGTCAGAATCTGACCATCGAAAAGAGTGCTGATAAGACTGAGGCTGGCGTAGGTGATGTCGTCACTTACACGCTGAAAGTCACCAATACGGGCAACACGAAGCTTGAAAATGTTGTCGTAAAGGATACGAACAACTTCATGGGCGAGCCTGTCGAGAACACGAAGCTCCACTTCGGCTATCGTGTCAACGATGATGGAACATGGACAATCACCAGCCTTGGCGTTGGTAAGTCCGTAACCATCACCTATAAGTACACGGTTGTTGCAGATGACCTCGCAAACGGCAAGCTGGATAACATTGCTACCGCAACGATTCCTGCTCGCGAAGACCCGACTATTCCTGAGAAACCTGTCGATTCCAACGAAGTAATCGTGCCGCTGTACTACAAGCACCTGACGATTGTCAAGTCTGCTGACCGCGACCACGCTTATCCCGGCGAAGTCGTCAAGTATCAGGTCACTGTCACGAACGACGGCACTGTCGATATGACGAATGTTACCGTCTCCGATAACACCAATGCTCTGGGTATGTTTATCGTCTCTACTGGCGACGGATATACCTATAATCCCGAAACCAGATTGTTCACCATTCCTGCTCTGAATGTCGGTGATTCCGTTACTCTGAATTACCTGTATATTGTGCAGAACGGTGACCCCGAAACGATTATCAACGTAGCTACTGCTCACGCTCCCAAGAATCCCGATACTGAGATTCCGGGTGACAAGGACATCGAAGAACCTTCTAAGCCTGTTGAGGTTGATGTGCTCCGTGATGAACTGACCATCGTAAAGAACGCTGACAAGAGCTTCGTTGATATGAACGGCAATGACACGACCGTAACCTATACTCTGACCGTCAAGAACAGCGGCAATACCAAGCTGACGAATGTTATCGTTACCGATACATCCAACGGCAACGGCACTGTCGAGTACACTGGCGATTTGATGTATGACGGAAACGGCAAGTGGATGATTCCTGAGCTGAACGCAGGCGATTCCGTTGAAATCACTTATGTCTATACTGCTGTGGCAGAGGACATGAACCTCGATAACGGTAACATCGTGAATACGGCTGTTGCTGAGGGCAAGAACCCCGACAACAAGACTGTTACGAGCGACCCCGATACTGAGACTGTCCATGTAGGCGAAGTGCCTGACCGCGACATTCGCGTTGTGAAGACTTCTCTTGAATCCAGTGTGATGATTGGCGATACCATTCACTACACCATTACCGTTACGAATAACGGCACAATGACTGCTCAGAATGTAGTTGTACGCGACTTCAATGACGGCATTGGCGAAATCAATGCTGCAAGTTCCGACAAGTATACCTATGACGCAGCGACTCATTCCTTCACCATCGCAGAGATTGCGGCTGGTGAGGTCGTTGAGATTCCTGTCACCTATACCGTACAGGAAGGCGACAAGGGCACCGTAAACAATGCTGCTGTCGAGATTCCGGAAGTTCCCGAAATCGAGAAGAAGGCAGATAAACAGACCGTAGTGGTTGGCGAGGTGGTGACTTACACCATTACCGTTACCAATACGACTAACGAGACCAAGACGAATGTTGAGGTCAAGGATACAAACAACTTCACGGGCGTTATCGCGCCTGCCGAAAACACTGATGTTGTAAGCTATATTGGCGACAAGGTATGGAATATTTCTTCTATCGGCGCTGGTGAGAGCGTAGACATCGTCTACACCTACACAGTAATGAACGAGGATGCCCCGAACGATATGCTCGTCAATACCGCTAAGATGACTTATGTGACCGACTCCGGCAAGGTAACGATTCCCTCCAACGAGGTTGATGTTCCCATCATTCCCGAAGAGCCAACGCCTGAGCGTGTTGGTCCCACCGTTGTAAAACAGGCTGACAAGAGCATTGCAAACATCGGTGATACGGTGCATTACACCGTCACCATGCACAACAATGACACTGTTGACTATGTGAATGCAGCGCTGCACGACAAGAACAACTTCAACGGCGTTATCACGAATGTCAAGAACGGTACTCTGGAATCTGCATCTGCCGGTTCCGCAGTCATCAAGGTCGGCACTATTCCGGCTGGCAAGACTGTCACGGTAGAATATGATTACATTGTGCTGAACACAGATGCCGGTAAGGGTCAGGATACTTACAACGAATTGAAGAATGTGGCTACGCTGCATTACTGGTTCGCTGACGAAGACCAGACTCCTGAGAATGAAAAGACGAAGCCTTCTAACGAGGTCACCGTCAAGGTTCCCGGCAGTGATGTACCTGTTCCTGTCAATCCGCCCGAGGGCAAGTTGAAAGTCGAGAAATTCGTAGACAAGAAGAGTGCTTCTGTTGGCGATATGCTGCATTACACCGTTAAGGTATCTAATGTTGGCGATGGCGAACTGAAAAATATTCTGGTCGAAGACTTCTTCGATGGACACGGTAAACTCAACTACATCCCGGCTGTCGGTGTTGTAGTGAACGGTGATGGCACTTACACCATCAACAAACTGCCTGCCGGTACATTCATGGAGCTCCGCTTCACCTATGTTATCGTGGAAGGCGATGAGCCTGAGGTCCTGAACGCCGCTGTCGTCACGACACCGCCCGTTGACCCGCCGCTCGAACCCACCAAGACGGCTGACAAGAAGTTCGCATTTGTCGATGAAATCGTGACTTACACCATCAGCGTGTATAACCCCGATACCAAGGCAAAGACGAATGTCACTGTCAAGGATACCAATAACTTTGTTGGCAGCATCAATGCCGCCAATACAGACAAGTACACCTATAACGGCGATAACACTTGGACGATTCCGGAAATCGGAGCAGGGGAGACCATCGACATTACCTATACCTACACGGTACAGAGCAATGATGAGAAGCTCCTTGAGAACAAGGCTGATGTGACGTATTCCGAGAACGGCGATACCGTGAAACTTGATACGCCGACTGTCGATGTGGTCGTACCCGATAAGGGCACTGTCTCCATCCACAAGGAAGCGGACAAGAAGATGGCTAAGCCGGGTGAGGTCGTTACCTACAATGTCACCGTTACCAACAACAAGGGCTTCGATGTTCACGATGTTGTAGTAACTGATGCTAATAACTTCGCTGGTGAAATCACTGGCGTTGACGGCGCAGATTACACCTTCGAGAACGGCGAGTTCCATATCGCTGAGATTGCCGCAGGCGCTTCGGTCACTCTGACCTACACCTACACGGTTGAAATTGGTGATGTGCCTACTCAGATTCTGGAAAACATCGCTACGGCTGATGTTCCCGGAACGAACCCCGAAGACCCGAACAACCCCGGTCACGGTAAAGACCCGAACAAGCCTATCGATAACGATGAGAAGATTCCTTCGAATCCTGTCGATGTTGAGGTTCCGGGTTCCGAGACTGAAACCAAGATTCCTGACCTTGTTCTGACGAAGAGTGTAGACAAGAGTGAAGCCGCTGTCGGTGATACTCTGAACTACACGATTACTGTCAAGAACAACGGCAAGGGCGATGCTGAGAATGTCACAGTCAAGGACTTCTTCGACGGCAAGGGCACACTGAACTTCGTGGCTATGGATGGCGTCACCGATAACGGTGATGACACTTACACGATTGCAAGCGTCAAGGCTGGCGAAAGCGTAACGCTCAACTTCACCTATGTGGTAGTTGACGGAGACGCACCTGAGGTTTTGAACGCGGCAATCATCAAGACTCCCGAACCGCCCACGGATATTGTGAAGAGTGCAGACAAGCATATCGCTAAGGTTAATGAGATTGTTACCTACACCATTACGGTGAAGAACAATTCCAAGGACACCTTGACGAATCTGCTGGTAAGCGATACGAACAACTTCAAGGGCGAAATTGAAGCCAAGGATGGCAAGGGCTACACCTACAACGGTGATAAGACTTGGACCATCGCAACGCTCGAATCCGGCAAGTCTATCGACATTACCTACACCTATACGATGCAGGCAAGCGATGAAACTGTCATTGAAAACACTGCCGATGTGCGTTATAGCCATAACGGTTCTGACTACGATATTCCGTCCAACCCGGTTGATGTTGAGAAACCTGACGATGGTGTCGTTACCATCTTTAAGACTGCCGACAAGACCAAGGCTGAACCGAACGAGGTCGTTACCTATACGGTTACGATTCACAACGGTAAGGATTACGACATCAAGAATGTCCGTCTGACTGACGCGAACAACTTCGCGGGCAAGATTGAAGGCGTAGATGGCGCTGGCTACAAGTTCACCAACGGCGAATTTGTCATTGACAAGATTCCTGCTGGCGGTGACGCAGTGGTCCGTTACACCTACACAGTCCAGATTGCCGATGTTCCGACCAAGATTCTTGAAAACATTGCAACGGCTCATGTCCCCGGCAAGAACCCCGGCGACCCTGATGAGGAGATTCCTTCCAACAAGGTCGATGTTGAGGTTCCCGGTGACGGCACGCATGTTGATGTGCCGGAAGGCAAGCTCGAAATCGTTAAGAGTGTAGATAAAACGGAAGCCAAGGTTGGCGATACGCTGAACTACACGATTACGCTGACGAATGTTGGTGGACAGGCAGTCAAGAACGCTATCGTCAAGGATTTCTTTGACGGTAACGGTGTCCTGAACTTCGTTCCGATGGACGGTGTGACGGATAACGGTGATTACACCTACACGGTTGCGAATGTGGAGAAGGGTCAGAGCATTACGCTCCGCTTCACTTACACGGTCGTTGCCGGAGATGCACCGATGGTCCTGAACGCTGCTGTTGTGAAAGACCCGACTCCTCCCATTGACATCGAGAAAACCGCAGACAAGCATGTAGCGATGGTCGATGAAGTCGTCAACTACACCATCACGGTGAAGAACACGACTGATAAGACCGTTACCGACCTGCTGGTCAGCGATACCAACAACTTTACAGGTGCAATCACCTCTAAAGACAACGCCAAGTACACCTACAATGGCAACCATACTTGGACTATCCCCAGCATCAAGGCTGGTGAAAGCATCGATATTCTCTACACCTATACGGTGAAGACTACCGACCCCTCTACGCTGGTCAACGAAGCTGATGTTCGCTACACGACCGATGACGGCGAGTATGTCATCAAGGCAGACCCCGTTGAAGTCGTTGTCCCGAAGGATGGCGAAGTTACGATTGTCAAGAGCGGTGACAAGAAGATTGCAGAGCCCGGTGAGGTCGTGACCTACACGGTTACGATTCACAACGGCAAGGCGCATGACATCACCAACGTGGTCGTAAGCGATTCCAACAACTTTGCTGGAACGATTACCGGCACAAATGGTGTCGGCTACAAGTTCGTTGACGGACACTTTGTAATCGATAAGATTGCTGCTGGTGCAGACGCTGTTCTGACCTACACTTACACGGTGCAGATTGCAGATGTACCCACTCACATTCTGGAAAATGTTGCCACGGCACATGTGCCCGGCACGAATCCGGAAGACCCTGAGAATCCCGGACACGGCAAGGACCCGGATAAACCTATTGACCCCGATACGGACATTCCGTCCAATAAGGTCGAAGTGGAAGTCCCCGGTTCCGAAGTTGAGACCGAGATTCCGGAAATCTCTATTACCAAGTCTGTAGATAAGCCTACTGCCAAGATTGGTGATACGCTAAACTACACCGTCACTGTCAAGAACGGCGGTAACGCGGATGCTGAGAATATCCTGATTAAGGATTTCTTTGACGGAAACGGAACGCTGAACTTCAAGGCCATGGATGGCGTGACAGATAACGGAGACAACACCTACACTATTTCTACGGTCAAGGCAGGGGAGAGCGTAAAACTTCGTTTCAGCTATGTTGTAGTTGAAGGAGACGAACCTCTCGTACTGAACGCCGCAGTAATCAAAGACCCGACACCGCCTGTTGATGTTGAGAAGGAAGCCGACAAGCACATTGCAAAGGTAGATGAGGTTGTAACCTACACGATTTCCGTGAAGAACACCACCTCTGAGCCTGTTGACAATGTAACTGTCACCGATACTAACAACTTCAAGGGCGAAATCAAGGCCGAAAACGCTGACAAGTACACTTACAATGGCAATAAGACATGGACTATTCCGACTATTGCCGCTGGCGAGACCATCCATATCACCTACACCTATATGATGCAGGCTGAGGATGCCACCGTCATCGAAAACATTGCAAATGTGACTTACAGCAAGGATGGCACAGATTACAATATCCCCTCTAACCCCGTCGATGTCGAGAAGCCCGATGATGGTGTTGTCACCATCCGCAAGGCTGCAGATAAGACAAAGGCTGAGCCGGGCGAGGTTGTAACCTATACCGTCACGGTTCATAACGGAAAGAATCACGACATCGAAAACGCTCGTCTGACCGACACCAACAACTTTGCTGGCGAAATCGTAAGCGTTGACGGTGCAGATTACACCTTCGAGAACGGCGAATTCACAATCAATAAGATTCCCGCAGGCGGTGATGTGGTTATCCACTACACCTATACGGTTGAAATTGCTGATGTGCCCACGCAGATTCTCGAAAACATTGCAACAATCCATGTTCCCGGCACGAATCCCGAAGACCCGAATAATCCGGGTCACGGCAAAGACCCCGAGAAACCCATTGACCCCGATACGGAGATTCCGTCCAACAAGGTTGATGTGGAAGTTCCCGGCTCTGAAACCGAAACAGAGATTCCTGTAATCGAAATCACCAAGTCCGTTGATAAGGCAGAGGCCAAGGTTGGCGATACGCTCAACTATACGGTTACTGTCGCCAATAAGGGCAAGGCTGATGCGGAAAATGTTGTGGTCGAAGACTTCTTCGATGGCAACGGAACGCTCAACTTTGTGCCCATGGATGGCGTTGCGGATAACGGCGACAACTCCTATACCATCAGCACTGTAAAGGCTGGCGAGAGCGTAACGCTTAACTTTACCTATGTGGTAGTTACCGCTGATGCTCCTAAGGTCCTGAACGCTGCTGTTGTGAAAGACCCGACACCGCCTATCGATGTTGAAAAGGATGCCGATAAGTATATTGCCAAGGCAACGGATGTTGTGACCTACACCATTACGGTGAAGAATACGACAGACGAAACCGTAAACGATATCACTGTCGCAGACCATAACAACTTTGCGGGTGATGTTACGGCTGAGAGTTCTAACCGCTATACCTATAACGGAGACGGTACTTGGACTATCGGTTATCTGGATGCCGGTGAGGCTCTTGATATCGTTTATACCTATACGGTAGAGACGACCGATGAGAGCGTTATGGAAAATACCGCAACCATTAAGTACACGCACGATGGCGAGCAGTATAATATCCCGTCCAATACAGTCGATGTGAAGAAGCCTGATGATGGCGTTGTCACCATCTGGAAGTCTGCAAACAAGACTGTCGCAAAGCCGGGTGAGACTGTCACCTATACCGTAACGGTACACAATGGTAAAGACCACGATATTCAGAATGCTGCTCTGACTGATGAGAATAACTTCTCCGGAAGCATTTTCGCAGTGGATGGCGCTGGTTATCACTATGAGAATGGTGTATTCACCATCGACACGATTCCTGCTGGCGGCGATGTGGTTGTCCACTACGCTTATACTGTCGGTATCGCCGATGTGACTACGCACATTCTTGAAAACGTAGCGACGATTCATGTTCCCGGCACGAACCCTGAAGACCCGGAGAATCCCGGACAGGGTAAAGACCCGACGAAACCGATTGACCCTGATACGGATATTCCGTCCAACAAGGTCGATGTGGAAGTTCCGGGTTCCGGCACGGAAACTGACATCCCGCTGGAAAAGAGCCTCACGATTGTGAAGAGTGCTGACAAGACGAAAGTCAATGTCGGTGAAACCATCAATTATCGTGTGGTAGTAACCAATACCGGTGAAGTAGACCTTGTCAATGTAACCGTAAAGGACAACAATGACGGCGCAAGCCATATTGAAGCCCAGAACGGTGATGGATATACTTACAATAGCGCAACGACAACGTTCACTATTGCTCGTATCCCTGTTGGCGAATCCTTCACTCTGACCTATTCTTATGTTGCCGTTGACGCGGATGCCGGACACGATGTCATTAACGTGGCTGTCGCTAAGGCTCCGGGTCAGAATCCCGAAGACCCCGAGAATCCGGGTCATGGTAAGGACCCGTCCAAGCCGATTGATGAAGATGTAGAGAAACCTTCCAACGAGGTGAAAGTCCCTGTTGTGAAGCCCTCTACTCCCACAACGCCTGACGAGCCTAAACCGACTCCGACTCCCGACAACCCGAAGCCTACTCCGACCCCTGTTCCTACTGAGAAGCCCAAGACCCCGCCGATTGGCTGGCTCGATATCTTCAAGGTAGACGGCAAACCCTTCTCCCTCTTCTCTATCTTCACGAGCAACAAGAAGACGGGTATCGGATTTGCACAGAGCATTGTTGGTCTGGTAGCAATAGTTGGCATTGGCGTCGCTGCTCTGGTGGTAGTAAACCACAAGCGCAAGAAGGACGAAAACGACAACAAAGATAACCATAAGGATGATTCCGCTGAATAAGCGGTAAAACAATAGAGCGGTGGTTCGAAAGAGCTGCCGCTCTTTTTTTTGCGTAAAAAACTTCTAATTTTCAGAATAATTATTGACCGTTGCTGCAAAGTAAGTAATATAATAGATATAAATACAGCATCAAATTTCTTAGAACAAATAATAGCTATAGTCAAGCAGGTTTTGCGTTAATGTTTCAACCATCCATGTCCATACGAAATATGAGAATGCGTTCATGGGTGGCATTTTTGTGCCAAAATTTTTGATTGACTTTTCTGTCTTTTTGTGGCATATTGTAAATATGCAATTTGATTGCTTGTGTTTTGATATACTTTCTTATCTACAATCGAGGCTGCACACTAGGGAGTAGGTAAGGGTGTATATAAATCCGACTGTGGTAAAACCACAGAACACTCACATTTTTAGGAGGGCAACTAACATGCAGAAACCTCGTAAGCGGTTTTTGAGTGCGATTGTCGCCGTAGCAATGTGCCTGTCTCAGTTTGCTCCTGTCACTGCTTATGCAGTGGAGAGCGCGAGTGGAATCACGCAGAGTGAAGAAGCTCCGAGGGAAACTGATGCACTCAGCACTACGACAACAAACTCCGACTCTTCCGCTACTACTCCCGCGCCGAAAAGCGATGTTACCGACACAGCAAGTTCAGCGTCCAGCGACACTTCTGTGACGAGCGATGTTTCTTCTGAGGCTACAAGTCAGGCGGGGTCTGAAACGACCACTGCCTACGCAAACAGTGCTGCCTCTGATACTGGTGCAAGCACCAGCACTTCCAGCGAAGCTTCTACCACTGGCAGCATCAGTGAAGCAGCACAGGCATTTATCGATGCGGCTAACGCCCTTGTAAGCCGTAAAGATGAAATTCTGACTGCTGCAAACAACTTCGGTCTTGCAAGCAAGGCATGGCAGGCTGACAAGGAAAACGCGGTTCTTGATGCGATGGTCACGCGTCGCACTGAGGAACTGGATGCAGTTTATGACTGGGAACCCATTGAGGACATGTATTATTCTCTGAGCGAGGATGAGCAGGTCGCAGAGCCCGTCATGAATGCATACCTTGACATGTCTGACCTGTATATGCAGGTTTGCGACCGTCAGGAAAACCCCGTAGACAACAGCGGTGCCAGCGCGTTTGATGGCGGCGGTTCTACGACTGTCATCGGGGACTATCAGGCAATCACTGCTGCTGAGACTGGTAAGCAGATTGCCGCAGGCACTGGTATTCAGTATACCAAGATTAGCGGTCAGGAGAATGTTATTCGCATTCTGCCTCAGACTGTTACCTACACCTACGGTGACTCTTTCAAGTCTAAGGGTCTGACCATCGAATACAGCACTGCTGATTCCCGTACTTCTCAGGAAGTCGAAAAGGATATTCAGGCAGCTATCGACGGTCTGAGCTTCATCATGTATGCTCCGGCTGACGGCGACGGCCAGAATCCTACAGACATTCATTGCAATGCCGGTACTTATCCGACTTATGTTGATACAGGTGCCACAAGCGTTACTGTGAATGGTCTGAATTACACCATCATTGATGGTTCCAACTTGGATTCTTCCAAGAACATCCGCAATGACACGGGTGTGACTATCAACAAGCGTCAGATTTACATTGTCCCTCATACCACCTATGTTACGAAGGGCAATACCATCAGCCAGATTAACTACACCGTTATGGATACCAATGGTGGTCTGGTTGACGGCGACCTGCTTCCTGCGGATGTTCTGACCACAGAGAACTTCGATAAGGACACTACCGGTTCTTACAAAATCATCTTAGGTTCCTCCGCGAAGAGCAACACGAACTACAACATCGACATTCAGCCCAATACCGGCGATGTGTATGTTGTCGTTTCTGAAAAGACTCTGACCCTGACTCCTGTATTTGTCTTCAAGGGTAATGATGGCGTACAGACGACCGGCAGCAAAGCCACTCGTCAGTATGGTCAGCAGAATCCTCAGGTTGACTTCGTGATTACCGGTTGGTCTGATACCGATAAAACCAATTTCGAGTATAAGACCAACAACGAGCACAAGTCCAACGCAGTTGCTCTGAAAGAGATGCTTGGTCTGAGCGATGAACCCACCGTTGTTCTGCCCAGCATCACCTCTGCTCCCGGTGGCTACACTGTTACAATCGGCAATATCCAGACGAATGCGCCTATCAATGGTTATAACATCAACCTTGCTACCGCAACGTTTGAAATTACCAAGCGTAACGTAACCATCACCAATGACCAGATTGATGCCATCTATGGTGAGGCTGAAAAGGGCAAGTCTTCCACCATCACCTTCGACGCTGTTGCTTATAACGGTGCTGCTCAGGCAGTGGCCTCCGATAAGCGTATTGTCGCCGGTTCCGACATCACCGCTGATGACGGTGTGAACAAGCTGGTCAGCATGGTTCTGACAACACAGCGTCAGGATATCGACAATAAGAATGTTGGCGAATATCCGATGACTGTCGAAGTTCCCCCTGCATGCACTGCTTACTATGACGTCAAGGTCATCAACAGCAAGTACATCATCCATCCTGCAATGCTGACTGTCACTCTCGATGACCTGTCCGCAATGTATGGCGCTGCTCGTTCCGGCAAGATTAAATCCATCGAAGGTTTCAAGCTGAACGATACACAGGCAAGCATCGGTTTGACCGAGGACAAGCTTGGCTTTACTATGGTAGATGCGGCTGGTAACAGCGGCACTCCTACAACTGCCAATGTTGGCGAATACACCGTCAGCGCATCTGTGCAGGGTGCTTCTCAGGAGCGTTGGTCTTCTGACTGGGACCCCAATGCCGATGGCAAGAACTACGACCGTTACGACAACTATCTGGTTCGTTTTGTCAACAGCAAGCTGACCGTCACCAAGCGTCCTATCGCCATCAATGTGATGGGCGGTCAGACGAAGGTTTACGGCGACAGTGATGCCAAGGGCGGCGTTGCCTTTACTCTTGACCCCGTCAATGGCAAGGGTGGCCGTGTTGGTTCCGACTTTGCTGGCTGCGTTGTGACTCGTGAGGTCGGCGAGACTGTTGGCTCTTACGCTTACAGCGATGCACAGTTCCAGACTGCTGAAATCGCCAAGAACTACGACATTACCTTCAATGCTCCCGATAAGTACACTATCACCAAGCGTACTCTGACCATCACCGTTCCGAACCGTGAGCGTCTGTATGGCGCAGAGAATCCCAGCGATGCCGACATTACCGGCGCACTGGAATACAAGAACTTCGCAAGCAACGATGAAATCGGCATCCATGATACCGTCGCTTCTCTGGGCGGCACTGTCACCATCAAGTATGGCGTTGACAATACCGTTGGTAAGCTGACTGGTGTCGGTACCTATCCTATTGTTGTTTCCGGTTACACCAACCCCAACTACAACATCGTTTATACCGGCACTTACAGCGATGGTACAAGCGGTACGCTGACTATCAATGCACTGCCTGTCACCATCAAGGGTACTACCAACAGCGTCCGTAAGTATGGCGTTGCCGGTAAGAACACCCCCAGCTATGCGCTGTATGACGAGACCGGTTCTCAGGCTATCAATGTGGTTGACCCGCAGGGCAGCCCGCTGAACATCCACATCGACCTGACCAAGTGGGAAGACCCCACTACGGTTGTCGGCAACTATGAGGCTACCATCTCTTATGATGAGAACCCCAACTACATCGTAACGATTGCTCCGCAGGCTACGTTCCAAGTCACCGAGGCTGATGTCTCTGTCACCTTCAACGCACTGCAGACTACTTACGGTGAGAAGAAGCCCGATACCATCGCCAAGGAAGTTTCCGTCAACGTGAATACCTCCGATGGCACTCAGATTTACCACGATGGCGAAACCGTCAACATCAAGATGGACGGCAAGGATGTTTCTCTGGGTGTTGTTCGTATCGCCGTTGAGGCTACTGCGAACGCTTCTGGTCTGTACGATGCAGGTTCTTACAACCTGACCTTCCGTCTGGATAACCAGCCCGCAAACAGCGTTAAGCTGTCTGAGCCCGATGGCAAGAACATGCTGATTGTTCATCAGATGCCCCTGACCATCACTCCTCGCTATGGCCTGTCCAAGACTTACGGCGAGACTGACCCCAGCTTTGCAGTCAACGATACCTATGTCATCTTCGACTACAACACCACCAGCTTCGCAGAACCCAAGGCCGACTTCGCACAGGCTCGTCTGAGCCGTGAAGCAGGCGAGAACGCTGGCACTTATCCGATTTACAGCGGTAACATCTATGAGCAGACGATGGCAAAGAACTATCGTATCAGCTTCACCAATGATGTTCGCTTCACCATCAATAAGCGTACTGCCGTTATCAACCTGCTTGAAACCGAAAAGACCTATGGTGAGACCCTCACTTCTATGAACGTGAAGGATTACATCAAGGGCGGCACTGGTCTGCTGACTACTACTGATGTTCAGGCAGCAGAAGCCGAAAAGATTCTTAAGGGCATTACCCTGACTTCCGGTGCAACTTCTGCTTCCGCAAGCGTTGGCACTTATGCTCTGAAAGCTATCTACGCACAGCCTGCCAACTACGACCTGACGGTGATTGATTCTACCATCACCATCACTCCTCGTCCCATCACCCTGACTTTCTCCAACTACGAGAAGGATTACGGCGATGCAGACCCCGCATTCTCTTACAGCGAGATTTCCGGCAACATTTCCAACGATGGTCTGAAGAAGAATACGCTGGAACTGACTACTGGTGCTCTGAGTGGTTCTGTCACTCGCAAAGCCGGTGAGGATGTCGGTGAATATCCCATCAGCTCTACTCTGTACAACAAGTACGGCAACTACGCCATCACCATCGTGACTGGCTCCGGCACTTCCGTCGATGTTGGTTCTTCCACCACCGAGCCCGAAGCTATGGAAGTTGCTACTCTGACCATCAAGCCCGTTAAGGTCACCTTTACTGTGGCTGGCGGTTACTCCATGATTTATGGCGGCACCGTTCCCACGTTCAGCTACACCGTTACTGGCTTGAAGAACAATGACACCGTTGCTTCCGCATTCACTGGCTCGGTTGTCTACAACATCAAGAATGCTGACGGTTCTCTGTCCGAGATTCCTGCTCGTCCTGCTGCTGGCGATTATGTCATCACCATGAGCGGTCTGGAAAACAAGGGCGCAAAGAACTATGACCCCATCGTCTTTGTTGATGGTTCTCTGCATGTCGATAAGCGCGATGTAATCGTGGTTGTTGACGAAGGCCAGAAGAAGGTCTACGGCGAGGCTGACCCCGAACTGACTTGGACTGCAACTGGTGACGGCGCTTACTATGTGAGCGAGGATGCAGGCGACCTTGCAAATCTGAAGGTTGTTCGTCCTGACGCTGGCACCGATGCTGGTGAAGATGTCGGCAAGCACCCGATGATTATCGAGGGCGATGATGCCAACTTCAATATCACCCGCGTAAACAACACCTTTGAAATCACTCCTGCTACGCTGAATGTTACTCTGGCTCCCCAGAGCAAGATTTACGGCGATGAGAACCCTGTTCTCTCCGGCGACGACCTGATTTTCGATGGATTCGTTGTGAAACCCGTCAAGGGCAACACCACTCCTGATGATGCTGGTGTCCTGAGCATTGCAAACCTGACCTTCAACTTCACAGATGCTGAGGGAGCTCCCGCAACGGTAGCTTCTCACGCTGGTACCGGCAAGGTCGTTCCTGCAAATGTTGAGAATGCCGCAGCAAACAACTACACCTTTGTTTACGCTCCCGTTGATTTTGTTATCGACAAGCGTCCCATCACTGTCACCGCTAAGCCCCAGACTTCTATCTATGGCGACGATGTTGCTGTTGAAGATTGGTCTGATTACGGCACCGTGAACGTTCTGGAATACACTGGTGACACTGCCAAGGCAGCTCTGGTCAATGGTGATATTCTGGAAGGCACGAACCTGTGCCTCGTCACTTCTGCAAGCCATGTCGGAGGCTATGACATTGTTCCTTCCTTCTCCGGTCTGGCTCACCGCGTCGGTCAAGCTTCTTATCAGGATTATCTGGTAACTGCTATGAACGGCACTTACACGGTCACTCAGCGTCCTCTGACTTGGACCATCGGCACTGTTGGTTCTGTCTACGGCAATGAAATGGCTGAACTGAGCAATACTCTTACCTATACTGGCGATGCCGATAAGAAGACCATCGTAAATGGCGATGACCTGAAAGCTATTATCAGCATCACTCAGAAGGATGTTGAGAACGCGGTTGCCGAAAAGATTTCCATGAAGTCTGCTGATGGTGCTGCTTCTCTGGTTGCGGAGAGCGTGCCCGAATCTGTCAAGAATTACGGTGCATACGACATGGTCGGTTCTTACGACAATGACGATTACCTGATTACGATTGTCAATGGCGTCTACACCATTGGCGAGCGTCTGGTAGAAGTCACTGTCACCGAGCCCAAGGATATCGTCTATGGCGATACCACTAACCCCGATTTCACCGTTAATGCTGTTGCCACTAATGGCGACGGTACACACGGTGCAGCTGTCAAACCTGATTCTCTGGGTCTGAAGATGGCACTTGTTTATACTCCTTTCGAGAACGACAAGACCACCGACAATGCACAGACTGCTCCCTTGACCGCTGATGCAAAGGCTACTCTGACTCCTGATATCGCAAGCGGCGATGACGGCGTGGAGAGTGACAGCCAATTCAAGACTGAAAACGTCAAGAACGCTGGTACTTACACCTACACCGTTACTTCTGATTACGATGCTGCTGTTGAGCAGAATTACGCAGTAACCATCAAGGTCGTTGATGCCGATAAGAACGAAGCCGATGGTCAGTTCGTTATTGCTCGTAAAGACCTGACGGTTACTCTCGACCCGAACCCCGTCGTCAAGCTGTATGGCACTAAGACGGAGATTCCCGAAATCAAGACCAGTGGTTACGCTTTCGACGAGACTGCTGAAACCGTTAAGCTGCCTTCCTTCGAACTCATTGTTGCTTCCAGCATCGATGGTATTTTCGGTAATGTTGGCTTGACGAAGGACGCTTTCAAGTATGTTGGCGGCGCTTACGACAACTACAATTACCTGCCTACCACCGGAGACCTCGAAGTTCAGCGTCTGCATCTTGCCGATGTAGAGCCCGCAACTATCGTTGGTACTGTGGCTGACGAAAAGACCGGTAAGCCTGTTGAGGTTACCAAGAAGACGACTGATGACCTGAGTGGCCTGTACTTCAACTCTAAGGTTGAAGTTATCGCTCCTAAGGGTTACGCAATCGGAACCAGCGATTCCCTGACCGATGCTGAGTGGGCCGAGAAGATGGTCATTTCCGCTAATAGTGAGAAGGTTACTTCTACCTATTACCTGATTGACCTGAAGACCGGTGCCATTACCGAGATGGGAACTATCATCACTTCTCTTGATACCGAAGCTCCTGTCGTTGCTTCCGCTTTCGCTGCCGATAAGGTTGATTCTACCAATAAGACCGACTTGCTGAACGAAAAGTTTGTCAAGTTCGAGAGCACCATCAATGTGTTCATTACTGGTGAAGAGACCGGCAAGGCTCCCGAAAAGGACAACGATAAGAAGGACGATAAGAAGAACGATACCGACAAGAAGGAAGATTCCGGTAAGAAGGATGAAACCGAATCCGGTACCGATGAGAAGGTTCCCGCCGAGTCCGAGAAGACCGAAACGACCAATGACAAGACCGAAGCCACTACGCTTCGTATTGCTCATGGCAAGCCCGCTCTCTTCACAACTGGCGACGAGACCGGTGACGAAAACGGTAACGATGTCGTTGCTACTCCCGACGAAAACGGTGGCAAGGATGATACCGAAGACCCCGACTTCGTGCCTGTTGTAAAGGTCAAGGATTCCGTTCCTGCTATCTCCGCTCTGGATGGCGAGTACAACTCCGGTGTTGCTAAGATTCAGTATTACAAGGTCAATGGTTCTGCTATTGCCAAGAGTGCTAAGGGCGATTACACCTTCGACGAAACCAAGTTCGAGACTGTCAATGTCACAAGCATTGATAAGGACAACGGTTACGTTACCTTCAAGCTGAGCCCCGATTGGACTGGTTACATTGTGACCCGTACAGTCGATAAGGCAGGCAACTACGGCGATGTCCGGGTAGCAAGCGTTAAGCTGGAGAATCCTCCGGAAGAAAGCAGACCGACTCCGACTCCTGTAGTCAAGAATGAACCTGCTCCCACTCCGGCACCTGTTGTAGTCAACTACAAGACTGGCGTTGGTTTTGGCGCAGACATCATCGTTCCTGTTATCGTTGTTGTTGCTCTGATTGGCGTTGGCGCATTTGTCATCGTTAAGAAGAAGAAGGGCGATAGCGAAGAAAAAGCTGCTGAAAAGACCGAGGATAAAACCGAGGAAAAGAAGCAGTAACCAACTGAAATAATCTCTACTCCGCGTAAGAGATAACATATAGCGCTCCGCAGGTAAATCTGTGGGGCGCTATTCTTTGTTGACTATTTATGCTTTTGGTGGTATAATATAAGCATAGTGCATGAAGCTTGTTTATGCACATCAAACAAACACACATGAAAAAGGAGAAGTTACTCATGCAGAAGGTTAACAAGAGTTCTGTAAAGAAGGGTGCTGCGCTGTGTCTCGCTATGGCAATGGCCTGCACTGCATTTGTTGGTTGTGGCAAGAAGGATGATGCTGCCAGTGCAAGCGGCGCGACCAGTGAGTCCGCAGTTGAGGTTCTGGATAACAGCAAGCTGACTGAGATGCCCGATGGTGTTTCTCTGAGTGAGGACCAGATGAAGACCACCATGAACGCTTATGCCGCTTATATGACCGAGGCTCTGGCAAGCGATGGCTATACCGTTACCGTTCGCTATGACGAGGACGGCAGCGTTCATTTCGACGGTACCAAGACCGCTGATGACGGTTCTACTGTTGAGGTTCCTGACCTGTCCAAGTTCGACAATCTGAGTGCTGCGTTCGCATATCTGTACAACTGTGGTCAGGCTGATGCCGAGGGCAATCTGCTGGTGGCTACCTCCGTGCCTGCTGAGGAAGCGGCTGCATCCGAGGCTGAGAGCACTGCTGAATCCGAAGCTGCTGACAGTGAGGCTTCCGACAGCGAGGCTGAAAGCACCGAGACTGATGGCGATGCCGCCGAATCCACTGAGGAGGCTTCCTCTGAGGATACTGCCGAGGCTGATTCTGCTGCTGAGTCCGAGGCCCCTGCTGACGAAACTGCAGTAGGCTAAAAGACGCCTTGTGAGGCTGGCACATAAACTCGATTATTTTCTCAAAGTGCGATGCAGGATGTATAGACCTGCGGTTGGCGAGCAACGATAAAACCAGTCATCAGGGAAGCAAAACAGTGTTTAGGCACTGAATGCGAACCTCAAATCTTCAGATAGCCGCTCAGAAATGGGTGGCTATCTTTTTTGTATTATACAAGTTGACCATTAAAACAAAATGTGGTATAATATAAAAAAGAGGAGGAATAAGAATGCCAGTTATTTTATTTTTAAGCACACTTTTGTACACCTTTACAAGAGAGCTCGGTATTTTCCATGTCATTGCCATGCTCCCGATTTACGCCGTGCTCATAACTGTTTTTGTATGCGTTATGAAAATGTCTTATAAAGCGTACAAGAAAGGCGCATCGCCGTTAATTTTCGCATACGGCTCTTACGGTGTATATCCCATAGTATACGGTGTCGGTTCTATTGCCCCATGCATTCCATCGTTCTTTTGGATTGCGTTCTTTATGGATAGAGTTCAACATCCACGCTTTACGATTTTGGATTGCGATTATGTAGTCTGTACCATTGCATTGGCGATTTATTGCTGGTTTTTTTACAAGAAGCTTGCCAGAGCATTTGATAAAGATGAAGTGTTTGCTAAGAAACTATTTTTTGCCTACCCGTTAGCATTGATGGAGCTTGCATTTGGAGACAGTGAGTATGTGCTTAAATGTCGCTGTGAACCCACACCCAAGTACATTCCGAAAGAGGAACGGGTCAGCACAAGCTTCGATGAAGATTCAAACGAAAATTGAAATAAGATGGGGACGCCGAGCGGTGATAAGCCGCTCGGCTTTTTTCTTTGCTATTTGCTGCAAAGTAGATACAATAAAAGGAGAATTCGAAAGGAGGCGGCGTACAGGCAGACAAGCTGCTAAGACGCCCAAAAAAGCTATGAAAAATGTAATGAGAGTGCTTGCTTTTGTAAGTGCGCTGCTTTGTGTAGGATGTATTTCTACACAAGCGTTGACTTCACTTGGTGATATTGATATTGATATCACTCGTGAGTTCAATTACAAGGACCAAGAAGAAGCCGATGCCAATCCTCTTCCGAAGGAAATTGAGGAGAACGGTAATACCTATGTCCTCGACGAAGACAGCGTAGATTATCAGCAAAGGGAACTCAATACCAAGTATCAAGAAACCGTAGAATATACGGATTTGACTGTAAAAGAAGTTCCTCAGACCTATACTGTAACGCTGGGCGGAGAACAGTATGAATTGCCGCTCGAAGATGTTCAGTACACGGAAGAGCAAGCCGATATTCCCACAGAAATGACAGTAGAGTACAAGGGCGAAGACAAGAAACCGAACGCCCCGCAAAACAAGACCTTCACTCTTGATGATGGTACGGAAGTTGAAGGCGTTCTGAAAGAGGTCAATGAAGTCGAGGACACCGATACATGGGTCGATTTCACGATTGATGGACAAGTCGTAATTCCGGAAGGTGCCACCGCATATGTCTATCTCGGAAAAGTCCACACATACAATCCCGCCACACCGCTTTGGGATGGTTATAAGAGCGATTTAATGTATGCTATCGGTCTGAACAGTGATTCCTATAAAATCACAGGCGGTAAGTGGACAAGCGACCCAGTAGCAAGGGCAGAAGGCGGATTCTACCGCACACTGTCTTTCTACGGTCAAAAGAATACCGGCAAGAGCTATGTGGCTGTATATGAAACTGCTGCGCCTATCGAAATCAAGTATGTAGCCAGCGCAACCTATTCCATGTCACTGCTCAGCATCGGTCTTGATGAATCGTTCGGTAACGCTTCTGAACTTACGATTTGCGCGATTGCACACTATGTATTGGAGCAGGTAGCTAACGCCAATTTCATTGTAGGCGCTGTATATCGAAACAGACTTATCATGCCCATCATGGCAGTAATCTTCGGAATTTCCGCAGGCGCATGCGGTTTTGTCGGGTTCTCTAAGGATAGTCGCAAAGAAGAAGATAGCGAGGACAGCGAAGAAACCTAATAGCATAGGAAAGCAGAAGGCGAGTGAGAAGTATCTTACTCGTCTTTTTGATTGATTCGTTTGCTTATTTGTGGTATAATATAATATATCAATTGGAAAGACAGGGGGAATTCCATTTATGACATCGAACAGCAATACTGGAAGTGCGAGCGAACACGACATTTTTAGAACCTGTTATCAATGCCCACATCGCAAAGCTGGATGTCATTCCGTATGCGAAGGCTATTCGGCTCGTGTTGCCAAACAGCAGGAGATATATAAAATGCGTTTGGCACAATGTGATGAATATGCATTCAAGAAAGAGGTCGCCAGCAAAGTGTCAAAGTATTGCAAATCCCATTGCAGATAAGAAAAGGAGTATGCCATGTTTTTAGGAATCATCATTGTTGTATTGTTTGTTTTGTTCGCATTCACATGCTACAAAAAAGCGCCTCCCACAGCAGCCATCGTTGTGACCGGATTCGGCTTGAAAAAACCTAAGGTCGTTTGCGGAAAAGGTACATTCGTCATCCCCGTGCTGCAGCGTGCAGATAAGCTGAATATGCGTCTTCTGAAAATTGATGTCAAAACCCCTGAGACGGGTGTCAAGACAAAAGAAGGCGTATCGCTCTGGATTGATTCTGTTGTAACGATTCAGGTATACAGCGATAATTCTACTGTTCTCGACTCTGAGGTTCAGGCATCTGGTGCAAAGGATGTCAAGGAATATATTACGGGTCGTCAGCAGTCGGCTATTTCGAACTTCCTTGGCATGGACGAAAAAGGCATCAATGACAAAGTAAATGATGTCTTGCAAGGCAACCTGCGCGAAATCGTTTCGGATATGACGGTTGACCAGATTCTCACAAATCGTAAACAAATGGCACTGTCAGTAATCGAAAATGCCCGTCCTGACCTTGCAAAGATGGGCCTCGAAGTTGTAACCTTCAATGTGCAGGATGTAAAAGACGCCGTCGATGCGCAGGGTCACAATCACGGTGTCATTGAGGCTATTGGTATTGAGCAGGAAGAAGCCGTTAAGAAACGTGCAGAGATTGCTCGTGCAGAAGCCGCTCGTGATATTGCTCGCGCAAAGGCTGACGCTGAAATGGCAGCCAATGAAAAGGAAGTTGAAGCCCAGACTGCTATTGCACAGCGCAACAATGAATTGCAGCTGGCAAAGGCCAAATTGAAGGCCGAGGCTGACAAGGCTGCTGCTGATGCCAACGCTGCAGGACAGATTCAGACAAATCTTCGCGCCAAGGAAATCAAGGAAGCCGAAGCTGATGCGGAAATTGCAAAGCAGAAGAAGATGGTCGACCTTGCTGCACAGGAAGCCGAGGTTCAGCAGAGAAAACTGGATGCAGAGGTTCGCAAAGCTGCGGATGCCGAATTGTATAAACGCCAAAAAGAAGCAGAAGCAAAAAAATACGAAGCCGAACGCGCTGCTGAGGCTCAGAAATTTGCAAAGCAGCAGGAAGCCGAAGGTATTGCCCTTGTAGGTAAGGCAGAAGCTGAGGCTATCCGTCAGAAGGGTATTGCTGAAGCCGAAGCTATGAAGCAAAAGGCGGAAGCTTACAAGCAGTACAACGATGCTGCTGTTGCTGAAATGCTTATCAAGGTCCTGCCTGATATTGCTAAGAATGTGGCTCAGCCCTTGTCCGCAATCGATAAGGTATCTATCATCGGCGGCGATGCATCTGGCGTTTCCGGCGTGTCTGGGAATGTTCCCGTGCTGATGGCACAGACCATGCAGACCGTCAAGGAAGCTACCGGTATTGATATGGCCGATATCGTTCGTGCGAACAGTATCAATGCTAAGACCGACCGCAATATCAACATTCACGGTTTGCCTGCAATCGAGAAGGCTGATGACAATGCGCACATCGAACCTGACGAAAACGCAAGCAATATAAAATAATTTGCTCAAAAAAATATAACTTCAGCCGTCGTAAATGCGAAAACTAACATTTGCGACGGTTTTTGTCGTTGACTACAATGTTTTAATGTGGTATAATATAGATATGTTCAAGATGAACAGGGAATATCGGTGATATTTCTATGGTGGAACAGCGCAGAAGAACATCTGTGCGATTTTTTACGCAGTTTTTTGATGTTGACTATATTAGAATAAATAGGCAATATCATACGAATCAACAAGCAAACACGGGGGACAGATTCAATGGTAGAAAAACGTTATGTAGCAAAGAAAAGAATTCCGGAGTATTGCCCTTTCGGGTCAGTTATGTCCCTGAAAGTAGAAAGTGAAAACGATGCGCCTGCATGTTTTGGTCGTGTCGTTGGCTATCAGTACGAGGGTTCTGACGAAGTCGTTTCAACGATTGAGGGCGACAATCTGAAAGCCAAGGGCGAGAGAATTATTGACCGTCTTATGTACGACGGCTATCTCGTCAAACATCAGACTGTCAAGAAGATTGACAATCTCGGCACCGTCAACGTTACACAGTACGGAATCATGTACGAGGCGGAGAGTGCGGCGCAGCACAAGGGAACTCCTACGCACGGAATTCCGTCACCGACAGCAGGGCAGTTCATCTGTACCTTTGAACTTCTGATGGTTACGGAAATCAACGGAGAGCTTTACGAGCGGTACATCACCATCCGTAAGAAAACGCCTCCGGTATTCCGGTTCACTACAACCGATTTCTTCTGCAACATGGGTAGTTATATTACCACGATGCTGTGCAGAGGAGAGAGCGGATTCAAAATGCTGGATACCGATGACAATCCGAATCGCTGCTCTGCTCAGTTCTATGATACCTTTGGCGAGAAGAAGAACATCATCTTCAATAGCACCAAAGACCTGCTTGCTACCATTGTTTCTGTAAGGCTTGTTGATGTAAAGCCATTCGAGGTTGCTGAAAGCAGCATCGCAGGATAAACAGAAACGGTGGTAGACCATGAGCAAAAAGAAATTCTACGTACTTCAAAGCGACGCAGATACTCTCCCCGCAGAGATGAAGGGAATTTATACAGGAGATGAGTTCCCTGAATATAAGGGTGCAGAAACAATCACCTTTAACAACAAGACTTACATCAACGGATTGGATTATCAAACCGTTAAGTCCGGAAAACATGTCCGAATCGAAGAATGCCCTATTTGTAATAGGCTTTCTATCATATATGCGCGGGGTGTATGCAAAGCCTGTGCGCAGCGAACATTGTACAGGCACAGAAGAGATAAGACCGGCGATGTCATGACAGAACGGAATATCCGCGAAGCAAACATTGCCTTCCGTAAGGGTTGGCCCGTGAATATCATTTGCGGGCTGGACGGGGTCAGGTATAACATCGACGATTATCCTTATTCGAAAAAAGAAGAAGCGAGAATTGTCGATGCTATTCTTGCAATCAGAGATACGACTGTTACAGATTATCTCTTGAAGCATTACAAAGACGGCATCAAGTATTCTGATATGGCTTATGTCGAAAACAAAAGTAAGCAGAATGCACATGGCTTTGGCAGAAGACGCCTTGCATATGTGCGGAACATTCTCAGAACCAAGGGGCTTTTAAAAGGCCCAAAGACCACGAAATAAACATCATCAATCGTAAGGGGAAGATTTCCATGAACAGCGTAGAAACGAAAACAACGGATAAGACTTATGCAATCAAGAATACTCACAAACAGGAATGGGAGACGCCTCAGGGGCTTTTCGATGACCTGAACAAGGAATACGGTTTCACTCTGGATGCGGCTGCATCGGACAAAAATCATAAATGCAAGAAATATTACACGGAGCGTGTCGATGGTCTCTTGCAGGACTGGAAAGGTGAAACAGTATTTTGCAATCCCCCGACAGGGCATAAGTCCTTTAAGTTGTGGGTGCGCAAGGCGTACGAGGAGTCAAGGAAAAAGAATACCACGGTCGTCATGCTTTTACCCGTTTCTACGGACTCTGACTGGTTCCAGAGATACATTTATGGACAGCAGGGAGTAAGGGTAAAGTTTCTGCCTGCCAGAATCAAGATGACGAACCCTTATCTGTTCATTGACTCTGAGAATCGGAAAGAGACTATCGGCAGTCGTCGTCCTTCTATGATTGTTGAATTCACAAACAAAAAGCGTAAGTTCTCGATTATTTAAGCGAGGCAAACAGGCCATACCGCCATTTCTTATAGGAAATAGAGCGCATGGCCTTTTTGCCGTATTTAGAGTGAGGGTTAAATCATGTACGGAAAATTTGGCTGTGGCGTAACACATGAACAGGCTGTAGAGGAATTCAACGGAGGAAAAACGGTTGTTCAGATTGCCAGAAAGTATGGTATCACAACAAAGGAAGTAAAGACCATTCTTCGGGAAGGCGAAATCGAAAAGAAGAAAGAAGAGAAGAAAACCGTCAAAGCCCAACGCGGTGTTATTTGCAGTCGGGCGCACTGCGAGTGGGGCAATAACACATACGGTGTCTGTTGCCTTCCTTGTTGTATGAAAAATAAAGTTCATCGAACTTAAACTGCCGGTGAAGGAGTTGATAACTTGGTTACACAGAATGTGATTAACGGCTTTGTGATTCCTGATGATATTGCTGAAATCAGGGATTTCCCGCGTGAATTTAAAATCAGCACCGTTGATTTTGTGTATCAGCGGATTGCTTTTCTAATCGAGTGCTTCCCTTTGAGGAAGGAAATCATTGAACTGGCTCAGTCAGACAACGATTGCCAGAAGATGAAAAGGAAAATCCTTAAAGGCGAAAATGACCTTACCATCATTCTTGCAGGGAATGATGGATTGACAGATACGGCACTTGACATCCTTTCGTATCTGGTCATCAAAGCCGATAAGACGAATCCCACGCTATACCAGATTGTAAAGAAAATCGACGGCGAATCGGATAAGCTATTCGAAAAGATGTTCCACGAGAATGATTTGAGTAAGAGAACCATTACGCGTGGATTTAAGGCTGCATTGGACATTTTTCAGGCAGCATCCGTGAAGGACGGAGACAGTATCAGGAAAATCGTCAAAGATTTCGATAACTCCTTCTCTGACAGCGGCACGGAAGCGATGATGGCCTTTGTGAAAGAAGCAGTGTCCGATATCTGGGATGTCGCCACACTCGGCGATATGATTTATGCGCTGCGATACGACAGTGACTGTAACAGCTGGGATATGCCGGAAATGGCGGATTTCTTTACGCAAGCCGTCAAGAATGGCGTTGCTCCAGCGCCTCCGTTAAATATGTCCAGTCGTCCGCGTATCGATATGTGTATGAGCTCTTTCCGGATTTCTACCAGTATCGGTGTCAATCATCATTCGCTTTATAAGTTCCCCATCACGGAGAAAATGAAAGAGCGAATTTGTGCAATTATGGCAATGAGCTGCACAGTAGACCCGAGAAAGATGGTACATAGAGCGTCTATCGACAGAGGGATTCGTGATGCTTATATTGCTCTTGTCTGGCAATATGTTGTTTCTTCTTTTGGAGAAAAGCAGCAAAAGAATGCGATTCTCGAAAAGAGCACTACAATCTATAACCAGAGAAAGCTGAGAAAACGCGAACTCGAAAACAAAAAATACGAGGAGCAGCTAAAGCAAAAAGCTTCCGAAGTCAAAAAGGAAGTGGCTGAGGCAAGCACAAACGCAAAACTGGAAAAGGTCAAGAAAGAACTTTACGATTTCAAGGCCACATCCATGAAACGAGAAACGGCTTTGCGCAAAAAGAACGATGATGCCGAGAGTAGAATCCATGAACTGGAAAAGCTGTTGGCGAACGCAGAGCGAAAGCTCATTCAGCTTCGGCCAGAAACTTCCGAGTTTGATGACTTTGATGATTCTGATGCAGGTATCTGTGAACAAGAAACAGAAGTCATTGACTATCATAAAGAACTGAATCAGATGGCAAAGAACAAGAAAATTGTTTTCTGCGGTGGACAGCAGAACTTTGTCAACATGCTTCGTAATGCACAGCCGGACATCTCTTATGTTGACCAGTGTAATCTGGCTACCTGCGATGCGCTTATCGCAAACAGTGACATTGTTATTTTCCGTGTTACACAGATGAGTCATTCTTTGTACGGAAAGGCGAAGCAGATTTGTAAGGCTCGTGGTATTCGATTCGAGCATCTGCCCAATGTTACATCTATTCCTCTTACAGAGGAGTTAATCTATACACTCATCACGAAAAAGGAGGCAACCGGTAATGAGTAAGGAGTCTTATATCGCCGAGTCTGAGGCGTTGAACAAGCTGTTCAACAATATGACACAGCGCAAAGTTGATGCCGCAGAAAAGGAAAAACTCAAGAAGGAGGAGAATAAGGGGGAACAGGTGGAAGCAAAGAAGCCTCTGCAGGCAGCTCCCACGACATCTCGTCCGATTCACTCTGAGTATCTCGAAAAGAAGAAGAAAAAAGAAGAAGAAGCAAAGCGCATCGAGGAGGCTCGCCGCGCAAAGATGCGCAAGCAAATTGAAAAAGAAGAAGCCGAAAAGGCAGAGCAGGAACGTAAGCTTGCGGAAGAACGCAAGAAGCAGGAAGCTGAAAGGAAGAAGAAAGAGGAAGAACGTCTCGCAAACCTTTTCGGTGTCACCGCTAAGAAAGAACCGAAACCGCAATCAAATCCCGCCGTCAAGCCTGCAACAAAGGATGAACCCGTAAAAGAAGAATCTCTTCCCGTAAAGGACGAATCCAAAAATGAGGCTACCGAGTCTAAAACGAAGGAAGCGCTCCATGTTTTTGAAACGGTTCTGAACAAAACGGAAGAAAACGAACAAGGGCCGAAAGATGCCGAACCGGAACAGAAGAAGGTCGCTCCGGTGATTGCAAAGCCTCCTGTTTCCGAACAGATTTCGGAACAGCCCAAGCCTCCTGTCATTCCGGCTAAGGATAAAAAGCCCGTGACGGATAAGACGGCTTCTGCACCGGAAATGAAGTCAGAGGCGAAACCCGTTCAGAAGCCTGTTTCACAGCCTGCACAGCGCACAGAATCTCCTCAGAAAGGGAATAGTGCAATCATGGCTCGTGGACAGTCCGGTATGCAGATGGAGAAGCCTAAGACAGACAAGCTTTCCATTACCGGCATTGTTCCGATGAAGAGCGACCGTGGTTCAAAATATGATTCCGCCATGAAGGCTTCGAATGCATTCCGTACGAATGTATTCCTCACTTGCGTTTACAACGACGAGACGCGTGAAGGCGCTTACGGTATCGTGGTAGATATGGGAGACAAGCGAATCATCCACGGTATGTGCGGACACACGAGCGATGAATGGGAGTACGGCTTTGCCGGAGCTATCGAGGCTATGCGTATCTGCACGGAAAACAACGTGAAGGAAATCATGTTTGTTGTACTGGACCCGCTTTGCGAAATTCTACAGCAAAACGCCGATGGTCTTCGTTGGGGGTATTCGTACACCCGTTCTCAGTTTACGAAGGCTATCGACGTTTTGAAGAGGGAAGCTGCTATCGGTTTTATCCCGGAGCACGTTGAGAGCGAGTTTCAAGACCTTGCCGAGACAATCGCTAAGACGCTGGTTTTCCCGGTAAACGATTAACCGTTCCTGTCATTGGAAATACCCAGCAGCCAGTCAGACGAAACATGTAAGGCTTTTGCTAAATTGCATAGCATTTGTGCTCGCGGCATCGTCTTTCCTGACTCCCATTTTTGGATGCAGCGATAGGAACAATTCGTGCTTGCCGCCAACTGTTCTTGGCTGTAATTGATTTCCATTCGTTGCTTTTTGATTCGCTTTCCTACCATGGTATCAAAGGTGGATGGCATAAATAACTCCTTTCTTTTTGTTGTCTATGCGAACAAAAGTTCGTTGCTGGACAACTGCATGTGTGGTATCATGATAACAACAGGCAGTTGTATATTAGTTGTTCTTTCCGTTTTAACAACCGCTATACATCAGTCAGTGAGTCCCATTGTTATCTGGTAGACACTTATATTTTATCACGCAGAGTATCCCAAAATTCGTACTTTCAACTATATTGCGACTCGTTCGGAGGATTTTTTATGGAGATTATTGGAGTAGATACCGGAAACAAGGCAATGAAGACGCCTGGCTGTGAGCCGTTTCCCACTGGTCTTGTTCGTCATGGTACGACTGAACCGGCTATCAAGGGAGAGACGATGTGCTATATGGGGAAGTATTATTCTCTCAATGACAGCCGCACGCCTTATCAGCAGGATAAGACGAAGGATGATACTTACTTTTTGCTGACGCTGATTGCCGTAGCAAAAAACCTCATAAAGAAGTATCCCAATCAGAAATTCTACAAATACGATGTATGCCTCGCGATGGGCTTGCCCCCGCAGCATATGTCCCTGAAAGCGAAGTATGATGAGTATTTCGGCAAAAACGGGAAGCTCATCAATTTCATGTACAAAGATATCCCGTTTGAGATTACTGTCAAACATGTCTTTGTCTATCCTCAGGGCTTTTCTATTACGGCAGCAGGCGAGATTCAGAAGGAAATCAAGCGCTATCCCCGTTCTTATGTTGTAGACATCGGCGGGTATACCACGGATGTGATTCGTTTCTCTGGTCGTGGCAACACTTATGCTCCGGACCTTTCTTTCTGCGAAAGCTATGACCGTGGAGTCATTGAACTCCTGAGCACTGTCGAGAGCGAGCTGCGCGTCCATTGTTCCTTGTCGGTCGATGACTACATGGCTGAGGCAATCCTTGCAGGAAACAACAACATGCTGGTCGATGAAAACGCTGTGAAGATTGCCAAGGAAACCGCAGATAATTATGCAACAGCATTGATTCGTACGATTTCCGAAAAAATCAAGGACGACTTCAAAACATCCTATTTCATCTTTATGGGCGGTGGTTCTGCTATGATGCGCGAAAGCATTGAGCGAGCCATTGACACCAAGAACCTTTTCTTCTTGACGGATGTAACCGCAAATGCAAAAGGATATGAAATCATGGCTCGTGCAAAGCTGACCATGAGCGGTGAAATTTAAGAGCACCGTTTTTGAAAGCGTGGTGAGCACTGAATGCCGCGTGGACGTCCCAAAAAGAATGAAGCAGAAAAAGAGACCGTTGGCACGACGGTACGAACCACACTTGTTTTTGATTTAAGCAAAGACAATCATGTACTTGTATATGATTATCTGAACAGTTTGCAACGCGGCGGAAAAACCGATGCGGTTGTAAATGCTATAATCGACAAGGCTACAAAACAACATGAGATGCAAGAAGCGCAGTCCATCTTAAAAGAGGAACTGCAAAACACAATAGCAGAAGAAATCAGAAGCTGTATTCCTCAGATTGTAGATGCAGTGACAAGCAGCATTCAGAAAAACGGGATTGCGGTAGCTGCGCCAGCTTCAAATTACTCCCCCCAAAACATTACAGACACACAAACCATCAACACAACTCCCAAAACAGAAGAAGCACCGCCTCCTATTTCAGAAGAAGCGATGCTTGCATTACAGTTAGCCGATATGTTTGGCGGCTAATCATTTGTCGTGATTGGCTTTCTCTATTTTATCGAGACGCTTAATCTTATTCTCAGCGTTATCTAATCTGTTGCGGTACTGAACTTCATTGGGTAACGCTTCACCATCATTACCATAGAAGTATTTTTTTGCCTTTGAAAGTATTTGAGAACTTGTTTTTCTTAAATTCGGGTCAAGGTATTCGGCACCGACCAATGTTCTTGAAATATCATCCATTGCATCGGGGCCAAGAGAAATCAGAAAAGAAGCCAGTTCCAAAGAGTATAGGTCTGCCACTGTTTGCGGAGCAGACACGGAATCAGGAATTGACAAATTATAGCCAAACAGATAGCAAAACTGAACCACATAAGGAAATACTACAGTTCCAAAGTTTGCATTTGGTTGCATGAATGTCTTGTTGTAAGCGGCAGTGCTGCTGTATCCCAACATTGCTGCAAATTCATCAGCGGTAAACCCATAACGGAGTCTCGTCCGTTCCATCAGAACATTCAGATATTTCACGGTATTCTCCGTGTCAACAAAGCAAGATTTTGCCTGTTCCATAAAGGTATCTACAATTTTTGCTCGTTCTTGCTTGGAAGCAGTGTTCATTTTGCCTCCCATCAAGAACGCATTGAAGATATTCTCTACCGATTCGTGGTTGTTGTTGATATTGTTACTCATAATTTCCCTCCTGCTTGGTTTAACAGACAAGTTTATATAATTACCGAAAACAACAATTTTTGTAATCGGTAATATAAATTATACCTTTACTGCACTTATATAATACCACAAAAACGCGAAAAAGTCAATTACTGTACATTAGGGGGAGCGATTTATGGCCGCTATTATTTATCTTGATATCGTCAAAACGCCGGAACTGAATGGGGAGGTGTGCGTTCACAGTTTTGTCGTAAATCCTTCCGCCAAGTCGGATAGACAGAAGGATACTTATTTTATGGCTACTCCAATTGGTTATACAAGGCTGAAATTGGCAGAGCTCTGCCGCATTATCGAGAACATCGGTTTGCCAACAGGGTCTCAGATTGTCGTATTCAGCAGCGATAATGCGATTGCGCGTACTGGTGCTTCTTTTGGCGTAGAGGACGGCGATACTGAGCCCAGTCATAACAAAGACCTTTGGGCGCGACTCAAATATGCCTGTAGCGCAAAGAAGTACAAGGTCATGTTCCATTATAGTGGCCTTTTGTCCGAAACCGTACATGATAACACGCATATTCATATTGAAACGAATCTTGCGAAAGGAGGGAAGGCAAATTGTCCGAAGCATTGAATAAAGCCCAAGAACAGCAGCTTTACGCATTGCTCGATGCTATTATGCAGGACAACATTGTTTTGCGTAGAAGTTTTGGCGGAGACATCCCCAATTCTTATGTGCTGACAAAGTGCGTAAACCGTGTTGTGGAAGAGCGGCCGGAACTGAAAGAAGCGGCTGTTCTGATGATATTGTATCCGGCACTCAAATGGATGATGCAGGCACAAGACCTTGATGTCATGATGCAGAACTGTGAAAACGTTCACGACGATGAGATGTGCGATGTCGAAGCCATTTCCCGTTTGCGCCGTATTCAGAGCTGGCTGGCTCCGAACATTGAGGAAGAGTCTTTGCATTTCAGGAAACGCAAAGAATACTTTGAAAGTTGTCAGATGCTTCTTGACGCCATTGAGGAGTCGCGGTTAGAACTCTTGTACGAAGTCGATTATTGTTCCAGCATGCGGGAGGTGTTTGATTGCTTTTTGAATCCCGCTGTTCTTCCGAAGAATGGACGCATCAAAATCATGAAGTATTGCGAGCGGTGCATTGAATCCGTTTACAATACAGCAGGTAGTGTTATCAAGGAATATTATAAAATCCTGATGACAAGCAGTGATGTGGACGGGGTAGAAGAAGCAAGCCTTTATCATAATGTTCCGCTGCTCCTTACGGAATACACACGTATTCTGTATCGTGCCTCACGGTCAAAGGACCCCGCCATGAAGCTGCTTGGGTCTTCTTCGTACGAAGATTTGAGTAAAATCAAAGTTTCTGATAAAAACAGAAGCGATGCCTATCTCATTGTGGAGTATGTGAAACTCATACGAGGGGCTGTCGAAATCATGAAACAGTTTCCGCTTGGTCAACGTTATTATGACGTTATCCTTGCAATGATTGAGGGGAAAAAGTACAACTGGACAGATGAGCAGATTGCCGGGCATCTTGGTGTTACGGCAGGAACATTCTCTACCAGAAAAGGACATGCCATTGGTGTGTTCGGATGCTTATTGTTTGGCTGTGACGCGAACGGGCTGCTGAATTGCCTGATTGACGCTCGCGTTTAAATAAGAGGTACAGATTATGGCTCGGAATCATTGTACTTCTGAAAACAGCAACCATACAGAAACCCAAAAACAAAGTACAACTCCTAAAACCATAACGTACGAACGCAAATGCAAGGAATGCGGCAGGATTTTTTATTCTACCGCCAAAAACACTCAATATTGTAAGTCCTGCAGTACCCTAAGAAGAGAAACTCAGGTAAAGAAGAACACAGAAACGAGGCGAATGAAGATAGGACAGACAAGAAACAAAATCACTACGGGACATGCTTACAATCTGGACGGGAAAAGGGTTGTAATCCCGAATGATTATATGCTGAATGCTGTCAGCATATTCGCCAGTTATCTCGGTGTTTCATACGGCAAATTCGATTCATGGAAAGAAAAAAATATGGACGAATACCTTGAATGGGAACGTCAGATGCTCATTGATTATGTTGAGCAGAGTAAAAAGTGCAAGATGTGCGGTCCGAGAGCTCCTTCGCGCAAGGTGTTCGAAAAGTACAAGAGATAAGGGGTGTGATAAACATGAACGAACATTATGTTATCGGTCAGGTACGCGCCATGTATGAAGGCAAGGAACGCGTTTTCGATGTCTATGATGATGGTACGGTAATTCTGCCTAACGGGGAACAGATGACGCTTGACGATTCCGTTGTGGAAACGCTTCGCGCCGAATACAACAACGCAAAGTCTGCCAACAACAATGGCGCAAAAGGGCTGAATGTGAATGTCGGCCATAGAGAGACCAAAGCTTACGAAGTGCTTACAAAGACAAGCGATACACTGGATGAAGCAAACCAGACGCTTAAAGATACTAAGCATGCCAGTAAGGAAATCCTAGAACAGGCACAAATCATCAAAAACAATAACAAGCGTAATATCGGTATCGCAATGTTCATTGTTGCTGTTGTCGCCATCGCTATTGGCTTCTTCGTATACACAAACTGGGTCCAAATCAGCGGGCAGCTTACCGGAGAATATAAAGTTGCTGTCGTAAATGTGGATATTCCTTCCGGGGATACCATCGAGGATTCAGAACTCAGCTATAAGACTTTGAGTGTCAACGAATACGAATCCTTATGCGGTTCGCATTTTGTAGATGGTGACGGGAAGATGCAGCAGGATACCCCCGTGTTCTTTGTGGATAGAACAGGTTCCATCGTAAACAAGTTTGCGACCTCTGATATGAAGGCCGGAGATATTGTTATGACGTCTTCTGTATCTGCACAAAAAGCGTCACAGGATATGTATGTGGTTGAGACTGAAGATAAGGATGGAAATCGTCAGAAGCAAACAATAGATGGCGCATTGCTTGCGGGGGATACGACCATTCAATATATCGCACGGGTAACTACTTCGTCCGGGGCGTCTTACGATGTCGTTTTGTCCAGTATTAAACTACGCGACAAGACAATCGAGGATGTTTTGAATGAGCAGGGTGCAAGCATTTTACAGTCTGCCAGTACGACAAACAGCGCAGATAAAGATTCTAACGTAGAAGGCGGTGAATAAAATGTCTAAGATTTATCATCCGGATTGCAAATCTCTTATCACATCTATGTATGTGAAGAATGGGCTTATCGCTATTCTGTTCTTGATTGCTTCTATTTTCGGTGTTGTTGTAATGCGGGAGTGGAAGATTCTTCTTATCGGCTTGATGTGCGCTGCTTATTTTATTTTTCAAATTTATGAGATTCATAATGATGAAAAAAATAAACGGTATAAGACTGTTAAGGGAATTGTTGTATCCGATGAGTCCAGCAAAAATATGATTCGCCAGCAGATTTCAACCTATCGAATCATCCCTGTCAATGAGGACGGAGAGTTTATCGACAAAAACGGAAAATACGATTTTTTCCTCAGCGTCAACGAATCAAAGAAAAACGTTAAAAACTCTTTCTTCGTTGGTGCTATGTATGACTTTATTTTTAAATCAAATGAGGATGGCGTAACTGCGTTTAATGACAGAAATCTCGTAACCTGCAGTCGTGTAACGACAGCCGTCAAAAACGATGATACTATCGTCCCCGCTGATACGCAGAAATCAGTACCTTCCATGAGTCCGTTGGAAGCGTACGATAAAGTTAAACAAGAAGCTGAAAAAGAAGTTATTGAACAAAAAAAGAAACACACAAAAGAAAATCTTGTCTTTTTGGACGGATTTGGCGAAGGCGGTGATTCAAAGTGAATAGCTTTGTATCATTCGTCTTGCTGATGCTCGTTCCGTATATTTTTTCTTTAAGCATTATCTCCATAAATGTTAAGTACCTTACATTGCTTATTATTGCTGCGTATTGCATGGTAAACACGTGGTATTCTGAAAACTCCTTTACTTTTATGGGAAGGCGTGTTCATAAGCGCGGTATATTGGTGCGCGGTATTGTGCAGAACGTATGGCGCGGTGAAGATGATACCTATGTAGTAGATATTGCCGCAAAAGATTCTGACGGCATCGAAACGATTATTGTTCCTGCGCGGTCTGTTGGAAATGAATTCTTACGTGCATTCTTGGCATCACAGAAGAATGGTGAGTATTTTGATATTGCTGTAATTCAGTACACAGACAGCTTAGGAGAAAAGACTTACGAGATACCTTGTGATTGGGCAACAAACGGCTTGTCAAGTGGTTTGTCTTATCACCCGCAGAAGGGGAGAGACAGTTTTATGCAAAACCGAAAAGACCAAGGAGATAAAACAGTATTTATCATGCGCGGTATCTGCGAGCTGCTGATTCCGGTGTCGTTTATCTGTTTTATTTTTGATGCAGGACTTGCTATTGTTTTACTGGTTGTTTCTCTGTGCGGCATTGTATGCTTTGTGCCGAGCCGCAAGTTGTCAAACCACAAATTTTGTGGTATAATATTAGCAGAAAGAACGATTACTACTATTGAAAAGTGGTGGAATTCGAAATCTGACATGAATGTGCCTGCTGAGATAAAGGAAAGCGAAAATACCGCATCAGCAGAAAAAGAAAAGAAAGAAAAAACTGAGGCGATTCGCCGTGCAGTGCAGAAGGCGGAGTCCGAAGAAAAGAAGTCTGAGGCCGTTGTAGCAATCGATGGCCTTTTGCAGAAGGGAACTGCCAAGGTTCCAGTAAAGGAAGAATCTGTAGTGCAAGAAGAACAAGGCTCAAACGCACAAGAGTCTTCTGCTTTGGAATCAAAACAATCCGACAAAGATGATTTATCAAAAAACAAAAAGGTTCAGGAACCCGTCACAGAAACAAATAAGGATAAGGCTTCAGCGGATGCGGTTGCTGATTCAAACACAGCAAGTGCAAAAACAAGCGAGGGTGGTTCCAATGAACCTGTAAAGTCAAAAAGAACTTCCAAAAAACGCCAAACAACCAAGAAAAGAGAAAAGAAACCAGCGTCCTCAAATTCTCAGTTGACATTTGATTTGCTTTCAGATGTTGCAAAAGAGGATGCACAAATCACCAATCCATCGGATAAGGTTCAGAACGAAAAAGATGACGATTCCTCTGACGAAATCGAAAAGGTGGAGGATACCGATATCGAGGTCATTGAACCGCCGAAAGAACATGTAAATCGATTCGGGGACTCTTTGATAAAGAAGAAACCCGATGATAACATCGTGGCAGAATATTGATTCTGTCACTCCTTCCAAAGGAGGAGCCTGTATGCCGAAGAAGTCTAATGCAGAAAAAGTATGGTCCAATAAACTTCCTAAGATACTCAAGCCTGTCGGCTGTTCGTTTTCTGATGATGAATGGAACGACTTTTCCAGCTTTTTTCCTGTAAACGGATGGGATGCGTATCCTCCTGAACCCGATAAGACCGGTGAAATCATAAAAAAGCTATTAGAGAACAAGGCTAATAAGTACAAGAATATTGTTTCTCAAAATAAATGCCTTTTGTGCGGTGAAGTCACAGATGGTCTCTCTTCTCACTACCGCAAAGATTTAGGCTTATGCGTTGCCTGCTGCCAAAGCGTGTTCTATGTGCGCCGCTGTAAGCGCAACCGCCTTGTAATAGACCCGGAAAACGGAAAAAAAATAAAGGAATGGGACAGAGATAAGACGCATGCAAAATGCGCCGTCTGCGGGAATGAAGGCATTTCTAATGTCGCGCTTTGCTTATGCAAGAAATGTTCTTCTCGCGCATCGAATCAACGTATCAGAAAGACCGCAGCAGATATCAAGCCGGAAGAACTCGGCGTAAAGTATGTTACGAAACGCTATCAGGATTACGCTAAAGAGATGTTCCCGAACAGTCTGAAAGACACTTCGGAAATAAAACTTGTACGACAAGATATGGGATACGGTATTCGTTGACATTCTCCCCACGGCTAAAGCAGGGGGATTCCTGCATCAACCACCACTGCACAGCAACCGAGGTTGTTGCGTCTTACACGATGTCAGACAGGCGTTACTTCCCGTGTGTCCCACGGTACGGTATGTATTTATCAAGCGGACTTTTGCTCAAGCCCTTTATGCAAAATATTAACGGCAGCGTTTTTATCGCGGTTGTGAACCGTGTGACAAGACGGACATTCCCATTGACGGATGCTGAGGTTCTTGACAGCCACATTCTTATAGCCGCAGCAACTGCATGTTTGGCTGCTCGGATAGAATGTAGGTACACGAATTACTGTACAACCGTACCAATAGGCTTTGTACTCCAGCATGCTAAAGAAAGACGACCACGAAACACTGGAAATAGCTCTTGCAAGCTTATGATTATGAAGCATTCCTTTTACATTAAGGTCTTCGATGCAGATGGTTTGATTTTCACGCACCAGCATAGTAGACTGTTTTTGAAGGAAATCGTTTCGTTGATTAGCAATCTTTTCGTGGGCGGCAGCGACTCTTATACGCTGCTTTTCACGATTATGTGAGCCTTTCTGTTTGCGAGCCAAACGCCGCTGTTCGCGAGCAAGTTTTTTGGCTTTTTTCTCCAAGTATTTGGGGTTATTAACCACAGTACCGTTACTATCGGAATAGAATTCTTTGAGTCCAACATCAATGCCTACTACACAACCGTTGTTTGGCATAGGCTGAGGGTCATATTCCACATTAAGAACTACGAAATATTTACCGGTGGCTGTGCGTGCTACTGTTGCGTTGTGAATTGCGCCAATCTCCATAGACTGATGAACTTTTACCCAACCGATTTTCGGTAAGTGAATGCGCTTATTAGAAATGCGTATACCGTTATCAATATTGAGTGTGCGGTATGATTGTTTGGCGCTTTTTTTGCTTTTGAATTTTGGATGTGCAGCTCTATGCTCGAAAAAGTTTGTGTATCCGGCATCAAGGTTTCGCAGCGCTTGCTGCAAAGCAATGGAATCCACCTCTTTGAGAAACGCGTAGTTCGCATCCTGCTTGAGCGCTGTCAGCATAGCAGAAGTTTGCTTGTAGCCGCACTTTTCCCCGCTTTTGAAAGCGTCCTCCCGCATGGCAAGACCTTTATTGTAAATGAGTCTGCTGCAACCGAGAGTGCGGTCAATCAGATTGCGCTGCTCCCGGTTTGGGTAGATTCTAAATTTTACACCCTTTTGAAATGTCATCCCATTTTATCCTTTTGCCGTTGAGAAGTTTTTTGATTTATTATATCACAGCTCGCCATTCAATACTTGTGCGATTTGTAAACATTACAACTTAAGTTTCACTGCGCCTTATATCCCCATAGCTAAAACAAGGGGTTTTACGGCGCAATCTGATAAGACACTTCTGATATTTTACGTGCCTTGCTTCGGCGGGGCATTTTTTTATTCGCAATTTGTATTGACCGCATTATATTTATGTGGTATAATATAAATATTCCAAGTGAAACATTGCTTTTTAGTCAAAGGAGAAATTTATGAAGAAGAACATTCTGTCCGTTATTGGTGCCGCCACTGTTGCAGCCGTTGCCCTGAAACTCACGACCAAGTATGTGAAGAACGAGGTCATCAAAGAGTTGGAGGATGACGGTTATCTTTATGATGACGACGATTGTGATGACTGTGATGAGTGCTGCGGTTGTGATGAGCGCATCGATGATATTCATCACGCGCCCGTGGCTGCCGTTCATGTCATCCGCGTAGAACGCAAGCATGATGAGACGAAAAAGGATACTGATAAGGCAACCGAGGCGAATCCTGATGCCGATAAGGATGAATCCGGCAAGGTGGATTCCGATAGCGCGTCCGAGGTCACTAAGGCCAAGGATGAATCCGCAGAGAAGCCTGTTGAAGAAAAGGCGGCGGAGGAAAAGAAGAATGAGCCTGATATCGTTGTTCCTGTAAAACAGCCCGCCAAGAAAGATGATGACAAGTCCGACTTGAACGTCCACGTTGATGAAATTATCGATTCTTTTTCTGGTCCCAACGCCTAATCAATCATTATTTTAATTTTTTTACCATAAAGGAGACTTAAACCATGAAAGATGCAGCAAAGAAATTCCGCAAGACCTGTGAGAAGTGCAACAAGCCGTTCAGCACCGCCAATGAGAGCGAGGTGCTGTGCCGCGAGTGTCGTATGCGTGACGATTTCGCAAAGCGCCGCGCAGAGGATGAAGCTCGCAAGGAAGCTGATGCAAAGAGCAATGAGGTGTTTGAGACCCGCAAGTGCGTTGACTGCGGTCATGAATTCGACATCACCAATCGTGACCGCGATTTCTTCGAGAGCCACGGTTATTCTCTGCCGAACCGCTGCCCGGAATGCCGCAAGATTCATCGCGACTTCGTGAAGCGCGGACTGGATAACATCGGTCTGGAAGACACCTGCGCAGATTGCGGTCAGAAGCTGCAGTTTACAAATCGCGAGCTGTACTGGTATGTCGTCCACGACTACAAGCTCCCCACCCGCTGCAAGGCTTGCCGTGAAAAGCGCAATGAGCACTTCGCAAAAATCGCAGCAAAGAAAGTGACTGCTGATGGAGTCAAGGATGCGGTTATTAAAGCGCCCGACAATGAATCAGTCGCAGAAGATGCCAATGTCCCCGCAATCACCGGGGATATCACTTCTCCCGCAGAGACTGTCACGGAAACTCCGGTAGAGGCCGCTGCCGAGACGGTTGCCGAGACCGTCTCCAATACGACTCCTGACGCCAACGGCGCATCCGCTTAATGTCGTCTTTGCACAGTTTCTGTATTGAGCTTCTAATCGTATACGGATTCTGTATTGCAACATGGGCTTTGTTTCGAACTTTGTTTGTGCTTAATCGCAACAAAATCAAGAAAAACCATGTTGACGGGGATTGCGACAGTAACAAAAAAGATGCTGCCGCAACAAATGTATTCGACGAAGGTATCGACAAACTCGATTGGTTCATGTGGCTTGCAACGAAGTTGGCCGTTGTAGCCTTTCTGATGCGAATCATCGTTGCTTTCTTTGCTCGATAATCTCAGTCGCGGAAGGAGTAAGCATTGGACAACATTAAAAATCCGGCGAAAAAGCCGAAACTCAAAAAGTCTTATTCGAACAGCACCATCTTTCAGAAGCTGATGGTGGATGATGTTCGCAACAAGATTCTCTTCACCATCCTTTGTCTTCTGATTTATCGTCTGGGTTGCGGTATTACGATTCCGTTCGTAAACACCGCTGCGCTTCAGACTATGTTCGGAAGCACCTCTGTACTGGATTATTACAATCTGGTTTCCGGTGGCGCACTTTCTCAGTGTGCGGTATTTGCGATTGGCGTATCTGCATACATCAACGCAAGCATCATCATCCAGCTTTTGACTGTTGCGATTCCGAAACTGGAAGAAATCAGCAAGGACATCGGCGGGCAGAAGCAAATCAATAAAATCACGCAGTATGTTGGCTGTGGTTTGGCGGCTGTAACAGCTATCGGGTACTTCTTTATTATGAAGAACTACGGTGCGATGAAATACACTTCCGGCATTTCGCAGGTCGTGGAAGCCATTACTGTTATTGCCATTCTGACTGCTGGTTCTCAAATCGTCATCTGGCTTGGATGGCTGATTGACGAAAAAGGTATTGGCAACGGTATTTCCCTTATCATCTTTACCGGTATCATTTCCAGATGGGATGCTGTCATCTCGTTGTTCCAGAACTCTATTGCAATGGGCAAAGAAAATGGATGGTGGTATTATCTGATGATTCCCGGCGTCATCCTCTTTGTTTTGGCGGCCACCTTCTATGTCGTTTTCGCAAGCGATGCAGAGCGCCGCGTTCCTGTTCAGTATGCCGGTAAAAATGTAGGGAACAAAGCATCCACTGGTCAGTCCAGTTATATCCCCATCAAACTGATTATGTCGGGTGTTATGCCTATTATTTTCTCGTCCACCATTTGCAGTATGCCGTCTCTCGTGACGATGTTCCTCGATTACAACAAGCACCCCAGCCTGTATATGGCGCTGGCATCTTGGAATTCGCGGAATTGGATTTATGATGTTGCGTATGTAGCCCTGATTTTCGCATTCAACTTATTCTACATCGACATCACATTCGACCCCATCGAAATGGCAAACAACCTGCGCAAGAACGGCGGCAGTATCCCCGGTATTCGAGCAGGCAAAGCTACCAGTGATTATCTGCGCAATGCTTGCCATTCTCTCGCCGGTTCGGGAGCATTTGTTCTTTCGGTTATTGCATGTGTGCCTATCTTGGCAACTGCGGTTACAGGTCTGAACATGCACTTTGGCGGTACCAGTCTGTTGATTGTCACAGGTGTTACGCTTGAAGTTATCGATTCTCTTAACAGCCATTTGGTGGTTCGCCATCACAAGGGTTTCTTGAATTGACGGGAGGGCAACACAATGGCAATTTATGAAATCATTCTGTGCATCTTGATTCTGTTGGTTTCTGTTCTGGTTTGTGCGGTTACGCTTTCCATGGATAAGGCCGACAAGAACAGTCTTAGTGTTATCACCGGAATCAGTGATACAATGCGCTCGAATGCTAAAGACAGCACGAAAACGTCCGCAAATAAACTGGTTGCTGTATGTACAGCTATTCTGCTTGTTATCGCAATCATCATGTTCGTAGTAACCGGAGTAGGAGGTGCGGCATGAAAGATAAACTGAAAAAGGTAGGAACGGCTATTGCGAATTTCGTGAAGGCAATTCCTTCTTTCGTCAAGAGCACGCCTAAGAAGCTTCACAATTTGGTTGCACCCAAAAATGTGACTTGGCCGAGTATGCACAACACGCTCCATCGAACCGGAGCAGTTCTTGTTGTGAGTGCTGTATCCGCCGTTATTATTGGCATTATGGATGCGGCATACGCTCTGTTGCTTCACGTTCCGTTCCTGTTCGTTTAAAATACTGCCCCGGTAGGCAACCTGTCTGCCGGGGTCTTTTTTATAAAGGAGTTTTTTTCATGAAAAAAAATGCAAAAGAGATTTTGGCAGTCATCAGTGCCGCATGTATTGCATTGACCGCGTGTGGCAAAAACGTGACCGATGCAAGTACATCTGAGACTGCGGAAACAGCTACCTCTGAAACGGCTTCCGCTGTTGAGTATGACCTCGGTCTTGATGATGACGGGTATTTTCGTGATGTGACCGCGTCCAAATACATAAAGATGCCCAAGAATTATAAGGAATATACGGTCAGCAAAGATGTATACGCTGTTACGGACGAGGAGATTCAAAGTGAGTTGGATTATTTTCAGTCCAATTACAAGCTGACAACAGAGGTAACAGACCGCGCCGCACAGAAAGGCGATGTTGTGAACATTGACTATGAGGGTACGGTTGATGGTGTTGCTTTTACCGGTGGGACAACAGAAGACTACGATTTGGAACTCGGTTCCAATACCTTTATTGACGGATTTGAAGAGCAAATCGTCGGGCATAACACGGGGGATTCGTTTGATGTTACGGTAACATTCCCTGATGGATATAGCAGTACAACAGATAGAACTACAGGCGAGCAGACTATCGAACTCGCCAACAAGGAAGCTGTTTTCCATGTAACGCTTAATAAAATTTCTCAATATAGCATGACAGATGCTGATGTTGCCGGTATCATGAGTGGCTACAAGCTGCAAGACGGCACTGCTGTAACTACAGTAGCTCTGCTTCGTGAATATGTTGAAGAGAATCTTCGGATGAATAAGATTCAGAATGAGATTGAACAGTATTTCATTGACAATGTAAAACTCAAAAAGGATACGACAGACCTTGTCAACCTGAGTCTTGAAACCAACTTGAAGTATGTCGAAAACGAAGCAACTGCCTACAATATGGACTTGGAGACATTCGTTCAGACATACAGCAATTATAAGACCTCGGAGGAGTATTCAGAAAGTCTTCGTAGTCAGACGGAAGAAAATGTTTTACTGAGCCTTGTTGCGCAGTATCTGGCAGAGGAACAGGACTATAAACCGTCTGTCGATGAAGTGAAAGCTTATATTGGCAGTAACTACGATAACGCCGTTGATACCTATGGAGCAGGTCCTTTGGCACAGGAGTGTATGTATAACAAGATTATGGGCAACTACTGCATTGATGTGTACGAGCGGTCTGCCGCAGCTGAGTAAGGTGATGTATTATGGCAAAAACACCTATTATTCCACCACTGCCCAAAGAAGAACATTTCGAGCAGGAACTTGGTGCGTACAATTACATTCCAAACGATGAGGATGATGGAACTGGTGAAAACTTCCCTCATCAAAAGGCAAGTCATGACGAGGATGACAATGAATCGATGGATGCGATGGACGCGCCAGAGGACAAAGAGAAACGGCGATTTTCCATCTGGACAGTTTTGTTGGTCGTAATTTGCATCGTTCTTATTGCCATGATTGGCTATATTGGATGGAAGGCGTATGATTACTATCATATCCCTGCATATGAAACAGGAGACATCTCCGACGATGTAGAAGAACCCGTTTCTACCCCCTCGATTCTTATTCCGTCTTCTAATTCAAGTGAGAGTGATTCAGAACCGGAACCGACACCAAAGCCAGCGTATTCCAAGAACACCGTTGGTTACTTAACTGTTCCCGGCGTTGATGTTACAGATGAGCCCATTTTGCAGCATCCCACAGACGATGATTATTACCTGACTCACAATGAGTTCGATAGGGAAAGTATCTGGGGCGCTTATTTTGTTCCCTCCGAATGGAATGTCAGCAATGTTGACGATATGTACAGAGTAACTGTTATTTTTGGACATAGCAACGGAAACAGTATGCACAAGAAATTCAGTGTTTTGAAATACTTCCGCGATGTCAACTTTGCAAAAGAACATCGGTATATTTATCTTACTTTGGGTGAACAACAGACACGATGGAAAATCTTTGCCGTTGCCGATTATCCTATTGACCCAAGTTATACCATTGCGAATCCGGATGATTCGTATTTCCTGACAGAGATTGCAAGTATGAAAGCTTACTCTTACAATCAGTACGCCACAGAAGTTGGATTGAATGATAAGGTTTTGATTTTGTCCACCTGTTCAGGCAGTGATAATTACGATACTCGTTTTATTGTATGTGCAAAACTTGACGAAGTCTTCTGAAAAAGCTCTTGCATTATGCTGCGAAGTTAATATAATTGAGACATAACATAAATCAAATGATTTAACTGTATTATTGCAATCGGCAACTGAGCCGCCAGTGGATTGTCCCATTGGCGGCTTTTTGCTGTTTATATAGATGTCCAAACATTAACCTATTTAAAACATGGAGGTATTCGCTATGTTAAGCTTCTTTGACGCTGTTGCATCTGTTGCTGCTTTGGTTTGGGCTCTCGCTGTGGGGGCTTGTATCTTCCTTGCCATCGATTGGGATGGTTTATTTGAGGCTAAATACATCAAAGTTTTTCTCGTTGTCGCCATCATTGCGCAAGCCACGCTGTTCATCATCAAAAAAATTGGTGCTGTTCTGTATTGCGGTATGTTCGCCAGTCTTACAATTTCAGTTCTTGGAATGATTGAGAACTTGTATTTGTACGCATATTTGGCGATTATGGTTGCAGCTATGTTTGGCATGACAAAGCGCTATCACAGATAATGCGATTCGATGTCCATAAACCCGTAAACCATCAGTAATTTTGGAGGTAACTGATATGAGTAACTTTTTTGACACAGCAACCCTTATTTTCGCTTTTGTTTGGGTCATCTGCATGGGAGCCAGCTTCATTGCTGTTCTTGACTGGGACGGAATCATTGAGGCCAAGCGTCTCAAGCTTCTTGTTCCTGCGGCAGTCGTTGCCCAGATGTTGATGTTTTTGGTCGATAAACTTGGTGCCGCTTTTTATTGTGGTGCTTTTTCGAGCTTTACCATCGTGATTCTGAACATGATTGAAAAGGGATACACTTACATCTACCTTGCATTGGCGCTTGCGGCTATGTTCGGTATGATGCAGCGCTATCACAGAGATTAAAACGATTTACAACTAAATCGTCCACACGAAAGGAAAGGTAAAAAATGGAAAAGATTCTCAATGTAAAAATTCACAATCAGACCGAGGAAGTCGCCAGTAAGGCAAAGAACGAGGCTCGCAACACTGCCAAGAATCCCCACATGGCAATGTTCGTCTTGTTTGCCGTCCTGTTCAACATTCTGGCGTTCGTCGTTCCCGCCAACGCAAATGACCTGTGGGGTTCTCGCATGAGCGCCTATAAGGTCGGCTGCGGCATCGGGTGTGCTGTTTTGGCGTGGTGCCTGCTGCATCTGCGCGACATTATTCGTGAACCAAGTCTTATCGGTGCTTATCAGATGTCCTACGATAAGCAGCGCACTTTTAAAAAGCGCGGCATCATTGCAAGTATTGGTACTGTTCTGAATAGTGTTGTGTATGCGGCACTTACGGTAACGATTGCTTCGCTGCCAACGCTTGGCGCTCTCGCAGTCAGTTCTATTTATTGCAAGAGTTTCGCAGGATTTGAGACGCTTGATGTTGGTATCATGATTAGCGGCATCATTCTTTATCTTGGCGCAATGCTTCTTAATCGTTTCGGCCGAACGATTGATGCTTTCGTTGAGAAGAAGAAGTCTCCGAAAATTCCTTCGGATAACAAAGAATAAATAACACTAAGGCGCTTCCCCGTAATACGGGAGGCGCTTTTTATTGTATCCTGTACTTGCAAATTGCTGCAAAGTTAATAATATATAGTTATCCGATAAATAAAATCACACAATGCATCGCACCAGAGTTTTATGGGCGTGCATGATTGAGTTATCGCCAATCACAATGTACTAAAGGTAGCTATTTTTGAGAAAATAGCTGCCTTTTTTATTTAGAAAAATAATATATTACGGAGGATATGTGAATATGAAAACTTTTAATGAGTATATCGCGGAGACTACTGCTCCTATCATCATGGATGTTGTGCGTATGCAGAAGTACGAAAAGCGCATTCGTTCTGCACGCATCGAAAAGAGAAAGCGTACCATGCGCAGCGACAAGAGCATTTCTATTGTTAAGAACACGCTGAAAAAGCGTGGCTACTACAGTGAGAAGACCAAGGGTGTTCCTGCACGTTCTATCAACAGCGATGTCGAAAAGTATTTCGAGGTGGCATGATAGGAGGACACTATGAGTTACGAGACTGTGATGACGGCAGCAAAAATCATTGCCACTGCGCATCCTATCGCACGAGGGGTTTGTAAGTGCGATACGCCTGCAGACGTATCTTTCAAAGATGTTGCCAGTACGCTTCTCGATTCCGGATGGGAAAGCGTTCTTATTGCCGATAAAAATTTGCTGATTGCGAACACGGATGCGGCACGCGCTGACTATATGAAGGCGCACCCGAACAGTAAGTTTACAATTTACCGGCAGTGTATCGACAAGCACGGAATCCCCAGAAAAATCACAGAAGTGTGGGGGTGAAATGTGTGAGCTGTACTCGAACCGTTTGGCTGATAGATACCGAGAATGTCCAAAAGAAATGGCTAAATGTAGTGCATTTTAAAACCAAAAAGGACAAGCTGATTATCTTCATCGGTCCGGAAGCCACATACATGTCACTTAAAGAATTGCAGGTTTTTCTGGCAAAGTACCCAGTCAACCAAGTAGAGTTCTGCGTCTCCAATGCAGGGAAAAACAGCATGGATTTCCACGTTGTTGCTAAACTTGGTAGTCTTTGCACAACAGGAAAGAAAAGTAATTATATCATCGTGTCGGCAGACAAGGGATATGACGGGCTTATTCAGACCATGTGCAGTAAAGGGTTAAGCGTTAAACGGATAACCTGTGAGGTAGTCATCCCACATAAAGAAACAAAAAATCATTCTACTTCTGTACGGGACAACAAAGACGCTTTTTGCGCACGGTTACAAAAATTATGCGTTCAGCAAAAAATCGACGCTGAAAACATAAAACAGATTATCGATGCTGCGAGGAGCATTTCTGCTCCGTATAAGAAAAATTTCATTGAGCGTGTGAATCCAAAAATATCTCGCGCAGGTGTTGGCAATGCACAAAACGCCGCACATGCTGCCGCTCTTATGAGGGCGGTAAAGAAAGAAATATATCCCATGCTCGCATAATCAAAATATAACCGCTTACCTGAAAAAGGTAAGCGGTTTTGTTGAAAAGGAGTATTATAATGGCAAATAAGAAATTTAGTTGGAATGCCAAAACGCCTATGACCTCTCCTGATATGGTTGCGAACCCTGTCCACTGGAATCCGATGGATAAGGAATGGAAAAAACGAGTAGAGGCAATGCAGCTGTACAACGAGGACGCCACCGCGCCTTGGCTCACAAACGAAATGAAAAAGACTTTGCGTGCTCTGCGTGATAGAATTTTAACTTTCGGCGGTGATGAGGTTTTGCTCAATACCCGTGATGAGGATGCGGAAAAAGTTCTGGAACGAGGACAGTTCTTCTATGGCTCCAAGTATATGAAGAAGGGCGAAGATTGTCGTTGCCATCAGAACGCTGCTTATCTGTGGGATGCAAATCGTGGCAGATGTCAGATTGCGACCGGATATGCCCTGAGTGAAGATGGCCTTTGGCGACAGCATTCGTGGGTCGTTCAGCCTATGACGCGTACCGTTAAGGTGTGGGAAACCACCGTCGAGCGTGTTGCATACTTTGGCGTTGTGTTGAACGATGAGGAATGTCAGGAGTTCTTTGACACCGTGACATACTAAGAGGCGAGGTGTATTTATGATTTTTCCAAATCGAGAAATCGTTGCTGCGCTCCGTGTCGAATATCCAGCCGGAACACGCGTGAAACTGCTAAAGATGGATGATATTCAGGCTCCGCCTATTGGAACACTCGGCACAGTTTCAGGTATAGACGATACCGGCAGTATCATGGTTCGCTGGGATAACGGCTCTGGTCTGTTCGTGGTTTATGGTGAAGACATCGTTGAAAAAGTACAGTGAATACGATGTTGCATTCCTGTTGTGGCTATCTTGTCAATTGCTGCAAAGTAGATATAATTAAGGAACTAAGATAAATCAAAGTATCAATTCCTTGACTTGTTTTAGTTCAAAATCTGTTCGTGCAGCCATCTCAATCGAGATGGCTGTTTTTTTGTTGTGTTAAGGAGGAAATTGAAATGTTTACAATTAACGTAAAAGAAAACAACGCCGTCAAGAAGTATATCTGCAGCTCCGCAAAAGCCGTGGCAGCAAAAATGTCCGAGCTTGCTCTGTGGACGAAGGATGTGCAAATCAGTTGGGGTGATGATGTCTACGGCACCGCTTACGATGCCCAGCGACAGATTCCGGCCAACGATTTTCTGGCTTTTGTTTGATTGAGAAGGGAGATAAGTGCTATGTTTAAGATTTGTAATGATAAGACTTATTATGTTGTTCAGACCACCTCTGAAGATGTAGTTGTAGAAATCTATACCAAGAAAGATGGGCGAGGCAGCAACATCAACCTTCACGAAATGCATCTCGACCTGTGCCGTGCTATCCGAAAGCTGCAGCATGATGGTTATACAATCATGAAGGTTTATCCTGCCATGGGTGACCGAAGGGAGAGTATTGATGTGCTGTCCATGCCGGAATTTATCCAGTCTGCAAAGTGCCCCGACAACGATGTTGAGGAAGCGGTTGTCTTTTCTTATTTCGAGTCCGGAGCAGCATTTCAGTTGCCTTGCAAGGTAAACAAGAAAACGCACGAGGTTTTCGATGTCACATGCGCAGCAATGCCGTGTGACGACGACTGTTTCAGTTATGCAGAAGTGAAAATCAACGGAAAGGATTATCCTGTCAATTTTATTGACGATATTCTTCTCGAAAACAATGTTGATGATGCGCTGGATGAGTTTTATAGAATTCAGCAGACAGGCGAGTATTGGCAGCCTGATGGCAACAAAACGCTGGATGATGCCATTCACGAATGTCGTTGGGCGATTCTGAAAGACGCCTTGATGCAGCGCGGTCATGATGCCGTTGCCGATTTTATTGGCACTGATGTTTCCAGTGATTCTTACGAAAGACTGTTGGATGAAACGGAAGCACAGATGCCGAGCGAGGAATTCGAAAAGTTCTGGGAGAGGTACATTTGAGGAGGACTTATTATGGAAAATATGTATGTGTTGAGCCGCAAAGACCCGTTTTTTGGAGATGTACTCTTTTATGTAGAGTGTAAGAGCGATACTACCAACATTAGCAAAGCAACGCGGTTCAGCTTGGATGAGGCGATGAAGCGGGCAAAGTTCCTGAATTGTGGAGCTTGCCACTATTCTTGCGTACGCGTACCCGCGTAAGACAAAGGAGAAAATAAATGGCAAACAATATCATGAATATCATGTCTGTTTCTTTCAATTCTCAGGCAGAGTTGGAGGATTTTCTGAATCGTGTCAAGGGAAAAGACGATGATGGCGAAAAAGATTTTTCGCTTCAGTCTGTTGTTCCTATGCCGGAATCACTGCAAATCGTATCGCCATGTGACAGGATGCTCGCATGGGCGGCCGTAAATAAATACGGAATTGACCCGGAGAAGTATCCGGAAAACGTAAGAAAGGCTATTTGCAGAGAAACTTTTCTCCTGCACAGGAAGGAAAAACTTACTGCATCAGATATGGTTGGTGTTTGCAAGGAAGCTGCGGAAGCTCGCTCCAAACTGGAACATGTGAAAAATAGCAAACTCATCAACCTGAAACGTATCCCCTATAATGTCGAAGAGTTCGATACTGTAGCGGAGCGTGCTTTGGAAAATGCCGTAAAATATGGATATGCTTCATGGTATTATTGACGTGTCGCAAACTGGGGCGTAAAGTGGGATGTTTTTGATGTGAATATCCGTAGAATAAATGATACGGAAATTGCCATCAATTTTAAAACCCCTTGGAATACACCTGCATGCGCCATTGTCGAACTGAGCCGTAAATTTCCACACGCCAATATTCGTGTAAAATACGCGGATGAGGATATCGGGAGTAATTGTGGCTGGTATGCGCTTTGCAAAGGAGATTTTGTTGACGACGGTTATCCCAGCAAAGGTAACGCAGCAATCGATTTTGCTTGTAATATCTGGGGCTACGACGCCAATGCGTATCGTGCAGAGATGAGTTTGCTGTAAGTAAAGCGAAAAAATAAAACCCCCGGAAAAAGTTGAAGCGCCACTAAATAGCTGCGCTTGCAAATTGCTGCAAAATCGATATACTAAGTATATTCGATAGATAAAATACAATTACAATTCAAAATCAACATACCGCTATCTCGTAAGAGGTGGCGGTATTTTTTGTTATCGCCGAAAGGATGATGAAGAAAAATTGATAAAAAAGACAAAAAGCTGTTTATCAAGTCAGGAGTTTCCCGGCAAAAATATCGTTTGTGTTTTTTGTGATAGCAGTGGTGTTTTCAAAAACGAATCTATTGAAAGCATGTTTCCGGATGCCAAGGTACGGTATGACAAATCTGAACATCACTTGGGACATGTTGTGAACTGCTATGGTAATAAAAGGACCGTAATAGCAGATATGATTTGTCTTGAAAATAACAAGGTGAATTACGGATACTTATACGGTTGTTTCCTACAAGTGGTCATGAAAGCAAAGCTGGCCGAAGCAAATATTCTGCTTATGAGCCCCGGCTGTAAAATCACAGAAAATCAATGGCACAAAATCAAGCCAATCCTTGAAGGTGCTCTTGAGAAAGAGGGACCGGATGTGGACGTGATTGTTTGCTTGTCGAATGATGATAATGTCATTCGCGTTCGTTGTGCCTGACTGTTTATTGAGGAGGATTACTATGACAAAGGTTTTTACAATTGTTGCTAATGAGATTGTTGACCGTGCAGTGGAATGCACACTGATTCAGTTTAGCTATAATCCGGAGCAAATCCATGACCCGGAAAGCGTCCTGCGCGGCGCAATCAAAGATTATCTCAAGACGGACGAAGGCAAACGACAGCTTGAAATCAACTGTGGTTGCTGGAACTGGGGCGATGTCGATGACATTCCCGGCTCGTTCTTCTTGAATTACGGTCTGGGTAAAATTACACCACTTGATGTGGATATCATCGTTGACCGCAATGAGAGCTTTGCGGACGAGAATTGATGAAAGGAGTAAATAGAATGTATATTTCGAGTGCATGTGATGTGGTAATTGAGATTACCCGTCGCTGTAATATGTGCTGTACGCATTGTTTGCGTGGTGATGCGGAGGCGGTCGATATTCAGGAAAGATATATCGATGTGTTTCTTGACAGTTTTGCTAATGCAGGATACATCAGTTCCTTGACCTTTACGGGTGGAGAAATTTCTTTGAATATTCCTGCTATCCGCTATACTTTGAACGCCGTAAGAGAGCGAAACATTTCCGTTGGGAGTTTTTATATGGTAACCAACGGGAAAGCCGTCGATAAGATAGTAGAACTCGCTTTGGCGAGCCTCGAATGGTGGAATTATTGCGATGACAAGGATGACTATTCGTGTGGTCTTTGTATCAGCAGCGATGATTTTCATGAAGAAATTCCCCGCGAAAGTGCGAGTATTCTTAGCGGTTTGAGATATAATCGTAATGATAAAGTAACGGATTTTCGCAAGCAATATCTCATTAACGAGGGTCGTGCCAAAACTATCAACGCAAATCAGATTCTAAAGAGAGAACCTATAGTTTCGGAACTTGTGATTGAATATGAGAGAGATTGTAAACCGAGAAATGAAGCCGGAATCAATATCACTGATGGAGAACTGTATCTGAATGCCATCGGTGATGTTGTCGTCGGTTGTGACTGGTCCTATGAATCCCAGAGGAAGTATCGTATTGGCAATGTTATGGATGAAAAATGGTTGGAAAACATTCGTAGCAGCAAATTGTGCATCGAAGAAAACAGCTAAAAAATAATAAAAACAGAAAGGAAGAAATTATGACTATCAATTTAACTCGTGAGGATTTTGAGCAGGCTATCAAATCCGGCGCATCCGTGTTCGAAGGCAACACAATTCCCGATACCGGAAAACCGTCCGGGCGCTACTACCGTTTCATTCGTGTGCCGCTCGCCAATGGCGAGCACAAGGTAGATGCCTTGTACGGGCAGCGGTTTTATGGAACCTTGGGAAAGAAACCCGTAACATTCAATCAGGAGATACGCTTCCTTTGCCTCGTTGTCGACAATGCCAAAACCGTCAATGAAACACAGGACTTCAAAACGATTTTCTGCCGTTCTTCTTTTACCTCGGATTCTGTCATAGAGGAAATGGCACAGAAGCTGTTCGATATGTTCCGAGAGAATGTGACGGAAGAAGACAAGAAAATTCTCAAGGGCAGTCATTACGACAAGATAGCACGACAGAACGCTTTCTGTCGCATAATAAAGGGGTATAAGAATTATCGCAGCCCTATTGACAGCATTGTCGATGAGATTGGAAATGGGTCTTGCTTTGGCCTGACATCCACAAATGCCGATGAACTGGTAGTGGATTATCTTGCTAATCCCACCGGCTGGGCTGAACGGACGATGGAGAAAATCAAAAAGGCAAATTCCGGGCGGTCTGGACGCCTATACGGGATTACATTGGCTGTGGTGGAAGAGTTGACGGAAGAGTATATGAGAAAGTACAATAGTCCGAACACTCAGGAAATCATGTTCAGGCTTCTTGTGGAACTTGCTAAGCAATACAAAACCGTTCGCCTTGTCCTGAACATCAACGGTAAAACGACCGAAGTAAAGTATCCGGTCAAAGGTATGATGAACAGTGATATACTATTACAACAACGCACATAAATCCGAGGATGAATTCCTGTCCGAATCCTATCCGACAGAGGATATGGCATATATGGCAGCAGAGCTGAATGCTTTTGCGGCCGCGCAGGAACTGAATTTAAGCAACCGGGAAAATAACGGCAGTGCAGAGAGCGTGTTCTTTGCGGTCGATGAAGACCCGGATGACTTCGATTTTGTGGTTCGTTGCTGGGACGGCGATGATTATCAGATTGAAAGCCGGTATAAGGTCATCAAAGAAGAAGAGGAGTAAATACATGAGTGAAAAACGGAAAGATTATATCTCATGGGATGAATACTTTATGGGTATTGCTATGTTATCTGCAATGCGCAGTAAAGACCCCAACAGTCAGGTAGGCGCATGCATTGTGCGTGACAATAAAATCCTGTCACTTGGATACAACGGTATGCCGATTGGCTGCGACGACGATATCATGCCTTGGGGCAGGGAAGGCGACGACCTTGATACCAAGTACATGTATGTCTGTCATTCTGAGCTGAACGCGATTCTCAATGCTGGCAAGGACCTCCACGGTTCCACGATATATGTGACGCTCTTCCCGTGCAATGAATGCGCAAAAGCAATCATTCAAAGCGGAATCAAGCGTATTGTCTATCTGGACGATAAGTACAAAAATTCCAATAATAATATTGCGGCGCGTCACATGTTCAGGATTTCTGGCGTTGAGACCAAGAAATATGAATTGAGCGAACGTCCTGTCACACTTAACTTGTAAAGAAAGGGAGCAACACAATGAAAATCCATCATACTACTACGCTTGGCGTATGCGATACCTACGAAGTCGTAACGGAACCGCCTCTCGGCTATATCATTTGGAATATCGGCGATAATGCACCGGAAGGTTACCTCCCGTTCTGCAGACTCAAATTTATGCAGCCGTTTGAGGGCGGACGCGAAATTGAGTCGGATACCCTGAAAGCCATGAAGTGTGACGGTGCAAGGGAAATCTTAGCCGCCATCGGGCTGGGTGCCGAAACCTCCGCCGAGATGAAGGAGTTCATCAAGAAGCACGAACGCAACCCCCGCAGAAGTTGGGAGTGCGAAAGGATGCGTGCCGCTATCCCGTATCTTGAGAAAATCGGGATGTGAAAAGCTTTTTTGTAATCACCTTGCCTTTTGCTGCAAAATCGATATACTAAGTATATCCGATAGATAAAAAACAGTAAAAATTCAAAATCGATATACCGCTATCTCGTGAGAGATGGCGGTTTTTTGTTGGAAAGGGGATAAAATATGTTTTTGTATCAGTTTGAGGAAAAATGGGAGGAACTTGGTTGGTCTGTGTCTTATGATGACAACGATACCGTTGAATTAAGTCAGGGCAGTCCTGCTGGTGAAGATTTCTATTTCACCGTTCCAAAACTGAATTTCTGTGATGAGGTATTTGATTACGCGAATGACTTTGACCCGGAAGAGCACGCAAAAGAAAACCTCGGTATGTCTGGTGCGCCGGGTTTGCGGGAGCTTCTTGATGATGCAGATGCCATCAAGCGTATGCTGTTGGAGCTCTCGGAAGCACTGTGTAAGGTAGAACGTGAGGCTACCCGGTGGTATTTGATTGATGCGGACAATTTTGAGTGCCGTCGTCAATTCGGTACAGAAGAGTTCGAATTTTATGCCATCACCAAAATCACTGACCATGATTTTATGGCGGTTCATGAATTCGTAAACCTTGATGCGCTCGATATCCGAGAACTGCGTAAACTGCTGCTTCTTTCCCTTGAGGATGAAAAACATCCCCAAAAAACCTCCTTGTCAGAAGCTATCATCGATATAGCTGAGAACAAGTTTAGGTCTTTGGAGTATGTGAGCTCTTACAAGTCTTTTTCGAGTTTTGACGACGCCAAACAGTACATCATCGGCGAAATGGGAACGGAGAAAGTTCCTGAGCTTTTCAAAAAGTCCGTGACAAGTTCGTGTAGTGAGGATGAAAATCTTGGTCCGGATGAGGCCGTATTTCTGACCCGCTGCGTCGATGAAGACTATGAAAGTGTAGAGGAAACCGTAGCCATTTCGAAACGTTGGCTCGAAAACAATATCAAGGAGACGGCAGACGAAGAAACGTCGGATTTAGAGACATTTTTGCGTAATTACACGACAGACGATGTCAATGAAGTTCTGGGCATGGCGATTCTGAATAACGCTGTTGCGTTCACCTATTGTGATGCACGCAAAGAAGCATTTGAAATGTATGGAACCGAAAATTGGATGGCAATGGCTGTCGTTGATTTCGTTGCCAGTAAGTTAGAGGGTTCGGCAGAAGGCGATAATGCTGCCAGTATGGTGAAAAAGCTGTTCGCAAGATAAGCCTGCAGCGCAGTCTTCTTGCCTTTTGCTGCAAAGTCAATATACTAAGTATATCCGATAAATAAAAGGCAGCAAAAATTCAAAATCGATATACCGCTATCTCGTAAGAGGTGGCGGTATTTTTGTTGCCAAACAAGTAAAAAAGGAGCGTAATTTTATGAGTATGCCGATTTCTGTTTGTAATGACACTTTTAAAATCAACAATGTCGTTTTCCTTCCTACGAAGGATGTAAAGAAAGAAAATCACACTATTTGGGTACTTGAGTACAGCGATAACGCCATATTCATCGTGGATGCCAGTACATGGGATGAAATCGATGAGGTTATCAAAGAGACTATCTGTGATATGCATTCCGAAAGTGCTGTGCTGAAACGAATTTCGTCCTTTACCAACTTGCAGGACAGTCATGGTCTTGTGATGCAGGAAGGACGGCTTGGCGAAATTGCTAAGCATTTTGACCTTGAGACCATTTATCCGTATGCCAACGGATGGTATTTCGGTGAAAACCTTTACCTTGCCAATGGCGATGCGTGGGATGGCAACAATATCTACAAGGTAACTGTAGATAGTGGGCTTGCATGGCCTATGAATGTCATTGTTCGCGCATTAAATTCCTGTGACGCGGTAGATAAGGCTGTTGATTTTCTTCATGCGGAGTCCATGCCCTGTGTACAGGATGTCTGTGACGTTACGGAAGATGAAAGCAAGGAATATGAGGATGGCGGTTACGGGATTTACGGAAATCACGGTTCCTGCTATGCTCGAATTCTGCAAATTGAAACTATTGTGGAGGATTGATTTTATGGGCAGAGGTAATATTTGTCCCGATGGGAAATACGAAGGCGTTGTTTATGTAGACTATGACAATGTCCTCTGTTACACCAAAAAGGACGATTCCGAGCAAAGGCTGCTGAAGGATATTTCCTATGAGGAGATGCCGGAATTCGAATTCGATGATGATGCAAGCCAGTTGTTGCTGGACGAGTATCGTACAAACCTTGTAAATGAGATGATGCGCCGTTACCCAAGTTTCGAGGAGCCCAATCAGACTTGGCTGCCTAACCACAGGAACGGAAAGGTTATTCTCGAAAACAAGTTGTTCTATATCATCGTTAAGGATAACGAATGGGCCGAGGCTGTCGAACTGATTCAGAAGGAGTCCGAGTACGGCGATGTAGATTTATCCGGTCTGCAGAAACAACATTACCGGCATTATCTGGACGCAATTCAGGATATTTTGCTGGAGCAGTTTGGAGAAGTAGGCATATACACCGGGCCGTGGACTTCTGGAAAAATTACCAAGGGAGAATCTAACGGTTCTCAGTGTGGTACGAAAGGTGCTGCATGATTAGGAGGTAAACTTTCATGGGATATGAAATCATGTATAAGAAGGTATTTTTAAAAGCAACGGACGAGATGGGAGTTGATTTATATACTCCCGTGTGTCTTATAGGCCCCAACAATGTAACGCAACGACACTGGGCGGGCAATCACTACAGCGAGCGTCGTTGTCGGGATTGGACTTTGATGCTCAATGCATTGGCGCTTAACAAGGAAGGACTTTATGACAAGTTTGCACACATGATGCAGCCGAATCGTGCCGATTGCGAGATGTGGAAAAATGGTAGTCGGTGGGTATACGGCAAGGATATTCGGCGCTGGTTGGATTCCGGTATGACTTCTGCTGTTACCATTGAGGATTTGCTAAAAGCGAATCATCGAACCGGATTTTCCTGTCGTGTTCTGTACTATAAAAATACAGAAGATATGCGTTTGACATCTGCATCGGAATGTGAAGTCATAGTTCGTGACACAAAGTCGTTTCTTGCGTGGGCTGAAAGTGCGAAATCCAAAGAGAAAGAGTTGAACAAAAACAATAAGACTGATGTTTTCTTTGAAATCAATTTTATGTCTGAGGATATTCGGATGCCAAGCAGAAAGCCTCGCGGCCATGAAAAAGTCCTGATTAAGGAAGGAAAGCGGTACGTAGAAAAGATAGAGTATAAAAACGAAGCAGGAAAGAATATTCCTAATCGTGTTTGTATGACATCTGATGTAAAAGATGCGAAGGAATTCACGTTTGAGGAAGCAGCAGCGATTCAGCACGATTTCTCGATGGTTTTTCCATCTTTAAAAAAAACGAGGCTCGTATCCACAAAAGTTCAAAGTAAACCATTCGATGCGATTATTGCTTTCGAGGATGTTGATGGCACAGAGAAGTTTGTTGCGAAAAATACTCGCTCCCGCCTTTTCGTTGCGCTGGATGAGGAAGGCGCAAAGCGATATGCAGATAAGTCATCCGCACAAAAAGTGTGCGCTGCATTGAACGAAAAGAGGTATTCGCGTTCTGTTAAGAACGGTTCTTTCAGAGTTAAATTTTTGATTCCGTGTTAAAATAATTTCTGCGGCTCACGTTTGTGGGCCGCTTTTTTTGTCGCCTTTTCGATTGACCGTTATTGCTATTTGTGGTATAATATAAATATGTCGTATGGGAGGTGATTTAATTGCTGTCGCTGGATAAAGAGGATTTCAGCGTTAAGGTGCGCCCATCCAAAGATAAGCAAAAAAACGTGGGCGTCATTTATTATAAAAACAATCCCATATATGTATTTATCCGTAATACATCTGTGGGCATTAAAGAGAAGAAGGATTGCGACTATTCAAACAACGAGCAATATGGAAATCTTTTGATTTCAATGATTGTTAAAGGGCAGAACAAGACCGCTTCACATAACCTGCTGTATCATCTATTAAAGGAAAATGCCGGGACGTGGGAATCTCCTATTATAAAAGTTCCATCAATTTTCGAACTGTATCGTGACCCTTGCTGCAAAGTAGGTACAATAAAAGTAACCGAAACAAACACCCCAAACGAAGGAGAATCCCAATGCGATTTTTAAGAAAAATGTTTTCCGGTAAACTCGGCAGGGCGCTTATGCCGATTGTTTCCATCATCCTGTTTTTGTGGCTCGTACAGAGTTCGATGGGCCCGGACACTGATATTTCCGATGTTGTACAGGAAATTTTCAATACCGTTTCATCCAGCGCCAGTATGGCCGAAACGGAACCCGACAGAAATAACTTTAAAACCAGCAATACGGGTACCTCGCAAACCAACAACAGCGAAAGCGTCGGGGATAGTATTCATGCAATAAAGACAAACCCTTCCGAGTTTATCTCTGTTTCGGATATCCCGGCATATTCCGGCGATGCGTATGTTGCAGTCAATGATAATGTACCTTATTTCACCGATGAAGATTATTCTACAGAGCCTTTCGAGTATTACTCAGACCTCGATTCTCTTGGTCGCTGCGGGCTTACCTATGCCGTTGTCTGTCAGGAAACCATGCCGACCGAGAGGAGAGAAAGTATCAGTGAAGTAAAACCAAGCGGGTGGAAAAATCAGAAGTACGATTTCGTGGATGGCGGCTGGGTCTTCAACAGATGTCACCTCATCGGATTTCAGTTGAGCGCCGAAAATGCCAACAAATGCAATCTCATTACGGGAACAAGGTACCTGAATATTGAGGGAATGCTTCCGTTTGAGAATATGGTCGCAGACTATGTTCACGAGTCCGATGGACATGTATTATATCGTGTTACCCCTATCTATGACGGAGATAACCTTGTAGCAAGCGGCGTACTCATGGAAGGGTATTCCGTAGAAGATTCCGGCGAAAGCATTGAGTATTGCGTATACTGCTACAATATGCAGCCGGGAGTAGAAATTAACTATGCAACCGGTGAGAACTGGGCTGCGTAAAGATACATTGGAAAGGATGTGATTCCCATGGCTTATGAGTTCAATAATGATGACCATTTTGATATGAAGAGTCAGATGATGGTCGGGAAAATCGGGGAAAATCTATTTTTGAAAATTTATGGAAATTCCCCGCAGTGCGAAATTGATGACCTGAGAGATGATGCGGTATTCCAAGACAAAGATGTCGATTTCCGTGTTCGGCAAGTAAAAAACAGTGAAGGGAATCCTATTCCTGCCGCTAAACAGTCGTCTTGGCTTATTGAGGTTAAGACTGACCTCAATGATTCTGGGAACGTTTATGTTGAGACGGAAGTCGTAACGCTTGTTAAGCAGGGTTATCATGTGAAAAGTGCATCGACCAAGATTGGCTGGCTGTACGGCTCTAAGGCAAAATTCATCTTCTATTATTATCCGGCTACCAATCAAATCTTCCGTATCAATCGCCTTGATTTTATCGAGTGGCTCCATAATTATCATATGGGAGAGGCAGCAAGGCGCTGCGTTGATAGTCAGGGCCGCGAGATTCTGTGTACGGAAGATTACCCCTATGATTACATGGCATCAAATGATAATTATGGCGGGAAAGACGGACAGAATAAGAATGTCATCTATCATGGGACCGGGCTTCTCGTTCCCATCCGTCATCTTATTACTCTGGCAAATCAGGAGGAAGATGAGCGGAAACGCGGATTGCACGACAAGAAAACAGTTGTGGTTTATGATATCGGGGAACAGTATGGCATTCAGTCATCTGAGGTTTTGAAACAGTACACCTTTCTATCTTCTTTTGTTTTTGAAACAAAGAATAAGCACTATCACTGGATGCAAGATGTTTTTGCGCGTTCCTGATAAATATACTCGTTCAACAAACTACAGAACAGAATTCATAAGACACTGGCCGCCCGAACCCGGAAACTATTATCATTGCGTATATTGTGGGCGGCGAATCCATACAGACAAAATGCAAGTAGACCATATCATATCTGTTGATATGGCGAAGAAGAATTGGCTTGCAAGAAGACTCTTGCCCAAAGAAGGGGTCAATTCCATAAAGAACCTTGTACCCTCATGTCAGCGTTGCAATAGAAGGAAAAGCAACTATGGTGGGTTGTGGCTGATACGCGGATACTATTGGCGAATCTGTCTTCCTATATTTATAATCCTTCGTATCGTTTTAATCGCAGGCGCAATCGTATTTGCTCTTATGCTGCTTGGCGTGATTAGCAATAAGCCTCTGGTTGATTTTGTGAATGGGATTGTTCTTGGTTTCTTTGGAAAATGACATTGCAATTTGCTGGCCGCTTCGCACCAAGTATTATAAAGAAAGGATGTGGTATAGCTATAGTAAATGATATTTGACTATTGTGCATAGTCAAAAAACAGGCAAGCATTGTACAAAATGCATAACAACTTGTTGCTTCGTTTGTGCAAGTTTGCTGTTGCAACCCTCATGGGTTGTGTTAGATTGAAATAAGGATAAAATCGCCAACGCGAACGACGCCGTTGCAGCCCGCATGGGTTGCGTTAAATCAAAAAAGAGTCTACTTAATGCAGGCTCTTTTCTTTTTCCTCTTTTTTGGCAGTAAATGCGGCAAGGAATTCCTCAATTTCATTGTCGTGGAGCACTTCGAAAACATAAAGGACGACATATTCAACATGGCTTATAGCCGGTTCAAATAATCGCGCATACGCTTTCCCAACACGAGTATGTCCAGATTCAATTAAAACGCCCTTTTCCTCCAACGAATCCAAAACAAGGAAGATATAATGCGGGTTCCATTTCATTTCACCGCGCTGTTTGGCAATTTCCATCACATCCAATTGAGTCAATGGCTTATCGGCATACCAAAAAATACGCATGACAATTTTCTCCGTTTTTGTCAAATAAGGGAAATTAGTCATAAAACTCCACTCCTCAAGTTAAGATGGAGATAGTATCCCCAGAAAAAACGAAATTATAAGTGCCTCAAACCCGGCTCCCTTGCAATTTGCTGCAAAGTAGATATACTGAATACATTCCAAAAATAAAAGCAAACAAACATTCAAAATCAACATATCGCCATCTCATTGTGAGGTGACGGTATTTTTGTTTGCTACAGGTGCGAATGACAAGTGAACATAGTTTTGCCGGTTGCTTCGCACAAAATATTATAAAGAAAGGATATGATTCCATTGCAGTAAGTAGTATCTGACCATATTGTTTGGTTAAAAAGCAGACAAACATTGTACAAAATGCACGACAACTTGTTGCTTCGTTTGTGCAAGTTTGCTGTTACAGCCCGCATGGGTTGCGTTAGATTGAAATTTGTTGTGATAGACACCGTTTCGGCTGCAATCTTGTTGCAACCCGCACGGGTTGCGTTAGATTGAAATTCTAATGAGTCCAAAACAAGGAAGACATAATGCGTTGCAACCCATACGGGTTGCGTTAGATTGAAAGACACCCCATCAAAGAAAACGAAAGGCGCTGCTAACGAGCAACGAATGGTAATATTTATTGTGAAAATTGATGAGTTTCACCTTGTGGAAATTCAAGTCCACATGGAACATGTTGTGGAAAAAGGAAAAAACGAAGAAATTACAACACGTTGGTCGGAACATAAGGTAAAAGAAAGCAATATCGATGAAGTCGTTGCAAGCACAAAAAGTACGGCTCTTAAAATGGCTTGCGAGGCAGCAAGAAATATCCATCCAAACTGGTTTAATTCTGAAGTGTTTTTGACGACAAGCGTTGTCGTAGACGGCAACTGGTATGATAGAGATGAAAGAACAGCGCGATTAACCGACGACGATGGTCTTGCTACCATACAAAATATATTATATTTTGCAAATGCCCAATTAAAATAGCTGTAGTGGCTACAAAGGTATTGCAAGTTGCTGCAAAGTTAATACTATATTAGTAGTACGATAAATAAAAAGCGTGGTCACTCTTTTATTAACATTAAAGGGGTGGCTTTTTCTCTTAATCGTACAAGAAACATTTTTTATTTAAAAAAGGAGTACGTTATGGATAACACTAATAATACCCGTTTCAACATGCCCATGTCTTCTATTGACAGCAAGGGCCTTCAGTATTTGTCTGACCGACTGAGCAAGAACCCCAACTCTCGCTTTGTTTGTGCCATTGCACGCCTGAACCCGAAGGGTACGGCCTATATTGGGATGAACAAGAGCGGCAAGGAGTTTGTCACCATTCCTGTGGTGGCGGACTATGCCGATAAGGCAGCTCATTACGCCGGTCTGTCTGACAAGGAAGACGGCGCTGGCCTGTTCTACACGCTGATGATTTCCGGCAGCGCCGCTACTCGTTATGCGAACATGCTTCGCAAGGGTATGCTGCGTTCCGGCACCGAACTCATCCTGACCGGTCTGTCTGAGATTCGTGAAACCACTGGTCGCGACGGTAAGACATATCGCAACCCGACCGTCTATGTTTCTACGCTGGATATTTCTCGCTGGGCAAAGAAGGAGAACACTCCTATTGCGCTGCGCGACAATGTCGGTGACGGTGCTGCACCTGCCGCATCCGCTGCTCCCAGTCATACTGCCGCCGCTCCTCAGCCTGCATTCCAGGCCCCGTCTATGAACGACGATATGGAGCTGTTGGAGGACAGCGATGACCTGCCGTTCTAAGTAAGGCACAATCAAAATAACACGGTAAATTAAATACTGCGGGGATAGGGGAATAGAATCCTCTACCCCCGCTCTTGGTTTCTAACGGAACCTTTACTTACAGAAAGGAATAAAACATGGATTGCATTTTTCATTTTCACAGAAACACTTCCTTGCCCATCAATGGTCTTGTGGATTTTCTGAATGACCGCGATTTATACACCGGGAACTACGGTTCCTTCAACGACGAGACTGCGGCGATTGCACGCCGCTCCTTGTACTACTCGAATGGCAACAATAAGATGCCCACGAACTCTGGTATGATGACCGCAGGTTTTGCTAAAGCGTTGAACCGTGCTTTGCAGGTTCATACATGGCCTATGTGTGGTGACGGTTACGGCTACAACAATACCGCTGATATCGACAATCAGACCTGTGTTGCTGCTTATACCGTTTCCTCGACATACAACTCTCAGAAAATCGGTTTCGGAACACGGCTCTCCATCCTCTACAAATTCTCCTCGAATAAATTTTTTCTTGGTGATGAGAAAGGGAATGCAAAGAGTCTTGCTGATGTCCAGAAAACGCTTAAAGTTTACAGCGAGCCTTTCCTGTTCTGTATGTGGGGTTACTACATGCAGGATAAGGAATTTCACGACACCTTTAATAAACTTCTTGTTTTTTACAAGAGAATTATTGCAAAGACCAGTACGCCCAGTGTGAATAAAAATGACGTGGATGCAGCAAAAAAATGCGCATGTAAGCTGGCAGATATTGCCTACTTTATGAGCACGAAAGATAAGGTTGCAAACTCCAAATTGGAGTCCAGAGTGATTCCAAATCCTACTGTCAACAGTGTTGGCGGTCTGTACGATACTCTGGTTGCCACGGATGCAGCTGCCCCTACCGCCTTTATCGGCAACATTTCTCCTTTCAAGGATAGTCGTGGCAAGGATATGGCTGTTTCTGAGCCGGAACCCGAGTCTGAGAAGCCTAAAACTGCCGCAGACTTGGAAAAAGCGTTCCTTCTCAATAAGAAGCGCGTTTTGACTGATACGGAGAAGGCACTGCTCATCGTCCCTGATTCGCACATTCCCGGCGTAGAAGCCTATTCGCTTTGCAAACATATCCAGAAGAGTTCCAAGACGCCTCGTCCCATCCGCAACATTCTGCTGCGCGGTGAGGCCGGTACCGGTAAAACGGAAACCGCAAAGGATATTGCTCTCGGTCTCGGCTTGCCTTATGTGTTTGTTACCTGTTCGAGCGATACGGAAATCTATGACCTGCTCGGCCAGATGATGCCCAATAAGCCGAACGAGACGCCTATGAGCATTGACGAGTATCAGAATGCCTATGGCGATTTGGACTTGAACGCTCTGCCTACCGCAACGGACATTTCCAATGACCCCGAAATGGCGTACAAGGCTATCACTGGCAAGAAAAAACGCGATGCGACAGAAGCCGATTGCCTTGCTGCAATTATTCAGCGTGCAATGGCAGGCGGTGCGGATTCCGGCGCGAATGGGTTCCACTATGTTGAGTCTCCTCTGATTCAGGCCATTCGTAATGGTTGGGTCTGCGAGATTCAGGAACCCACCGTCATTGCAAAGCCCGGTGTTCTTGTCGGTTTGAATGGTTTGCTGGATTCTACCAGCGCCGTAAACCTTCCTACCGGTGAAACGATTCGCCGCCATCCCGATGCCGTTATCATTGCTACTACAAACATCTCCTACGAGGGTTGCCGAGATATGAACCAGTCTGTTTTGTCTCGTTTCCAGATTAAAATGGACATCCATGCGCCCGAGGACACCATTCTCGCAGAGCGTTTGCGTTCTATGACTGGCTGCCCGAAGAGCGTCAGGGTTCCTCAGATTCTGAAAGCATACCACGCTGTACTGAACACCCTGAAGACCTTGTATCTGACGGATGGTTCAGTCGACCTGCGTACGCTGGCGGATTGGATTAGCAGCTACATGATTACAGGCAGCTATATGGAATCTGCAGAGATGACCATCATTCCTTCTGCAACAGCAGACGAAGAAGGCATCAATAAGGTTCGCGAAGTAATTCGCAAACTGGTCTAAAAATAAATTGGCCCACAGCTTTGCGCTGTGGGTCTTTTTTGTTTGACTATTTACTCTATTTGTGGTATAATAAGAATATACGAATGAGGGAGGAATGAAATGCAATTATACGTGCAGGCATGGCTTCTTGATAAGGATGGGAATCGTGTAAAACAGAATATGGCGATTACCATCCATCACCCGGAAGCGATGACCGATGAAAAAGCGGAGCAGCTTCTTGAATCATTGAAGGACGAGCTGCTGCAAAAATGGGGAGACGATTACACGCTGGAAAGCATCGATTTTGTCCCCGAACAAAATCTGGATATGAAAATTGTCGAGGGCGGCGAAATCCATAGCTGGCACAATCTTTATTACAGGGTTGTTGCTCTAAGCGTAAAGGATATGCAAATCGACTTTAGAACGGATGCTCTGTTTTCTGTAAACTTGGGCAAAAATCCATTGCTGGTTAATCGTCAGATAAAGGAAACGATTCGTTCGGAACTGTTCAATACCTATAAAGAAAATACCGGGCTTGATGCGTACGACATTCAGGAAATCAGTCCTGTTGAGTACGAAAAGCTGCGGCAAAACGGTATGGAAGAGCTTTCGAGCGAAGAGTATAATAATTAAAACACACATAGTTAAGGAGATTTTGTATGAATCAGGATATTGAGAGTATGTTTAACGGCACTGTTCAGGAAACCGCTAATGCACGAGATGCTGTCTCGGATGTTATCAGCGAGAATTCCAAACTAAATGGCGATTTCGAGTCCAGTGGCAACATCGAGATTCGCGGCACTGTCATGGGTAACGTCGTTATTGACGGTATGCTCGTCCTGCACGGTGCTCATGTCGATGGCAATGTCAAAGCCAAGATGGTGTATATGAGCAAGGGCAGCGTGAACGGCAGCATTGTCGCAGACAGCGTTGTTGACATCGATGGCACTGTTGGTGGCTCCGTCGATGGAGATAAGGTCATCGTTCGAAAAGACAGTGTCGTGAGCGGACAGTACATTCATTGCCAGTCCATTGCGGTGGAGACGGGCGCACAGATTGACTGTTCCGTAAAGACGGGATACATTCCCAGCATTAAAGAGGATAATCTCCCTGCGTTGGGCGCAAACCCCGCAGAGGAAGTTTCTCCCGTTGACGCGTCCAATGTCTCTTCCGTAATCGATGAACTCATCGCGCCCACGCCTGTGGTGAAGAAGAAAACGGCCGAGAAGAGCGCTCCGGTAAAGGATGAGTTTGCTGCATCGTTCGGAGTGAATGATGCCACTGACGTTGACGATTCCTCCGGGTTCCTTGCTGGTGATGTGCTGAAAGCTATCAACGGGTAATCGTCATGAAAGCCAAGTTTTTGGTCCGAGTAGTGGGAAAGGATGGAAAACACCTTTTCCCGTGCTTGGCTTTCACTGCCAGAATCTTACTCAAACAAGGAAAATGTAGTGTTGTATCTACAAAACCATTAACAATCAAACGAAATGATAAAGACGGTATCCATTTTATAACCAAACGCAAAATCAAGCTCTTTTGTGCCACATTCTTCTGGTTATCGATTGTTTATCTGGAAGTATTCCTTATGCGGATAACGCAGAGCGAAAGGATGTATTCTGACGAAAGTATCATAGTCGATATCCTGAAGTTAGTGTGCATTTCGGCTGTTTTTGCTTGCGGGTATATTATATGTCTGCCGCCGGAGCCCCTTTGCGAGACGAACCAAACAGAGATTTAATCTTCGAAAATTTATGATTGACTACCTAATGATTTTATGGTATAATATAAGTATAGCAACGAGGAACGCTTCCCTTGTTGTTATCGCGCTTCCTGTTAGGAGAGTCGTGTAGAGGCGGGGAATTTCCTTTCACAACCTCATGCTGCGAGAAATCAAGGGTTGAGTCCCCGCCCTCGGTTTAAGGCCCGAGCATTTTTACTCAACACCTTGCAAGCCTTCCAAACGTAACTGCTGCATTTGTGCAGCAAGACGGCATGTGCAGTGTAAAAGGCTGCATGCACCCATGACAGACGGGAAAAAGTCTGTCTTTATATGGCCTGTTGGTCAAGCGGTCAAGACACGGCCCTTTCACGGCTGTAACATGGGTTCGATTCCCGTACAGGTCACCAAGGCGTTTACAAAACGCTTCTCCTATCCTTTTCCATAACAGCGGCAGTATTCTTACTGCCATCATGCTTCTGTAGCACAATTGGCAGTGCAGCTGATTTGTAATCAGCAGGTTGCAGGTTCAAGTCCTGTCGGGAGCTCCATGGAGTATTCGTATAGCGGTTAGTATTCCTGTCTTCCACACAGGCGGCGTCGGTTCGATTCCGATATACTCCTCCAAATTTCCACATCGGCAGAGCGTCTGCCAATCATGGGGGCATAGCTCAGTTGGGAGAGCACCTGCTTTGCAAGCAGGGGGTCGAGGGTTCGAATCCCTTTGCTTCCACCATTTAGAAATGAGGTTACAAGCAATCATGGTAAACATTCACATCACCAACACTGACACCATTCAGTTGGAAGCGATTACCACAGCGCTGATTGAAAAGTTCGGTAAAGAGAACATCATCGATGTTTCTGTTTCACGCGACAAAAACAGCGAGGATAATCGTTCCGTTGTTCTCAAACTCGTTTTCAAGGAAGGTCTTGCTGTTCATCTTGGTGAGTTTGTCGTCGAAGTAAGTGGTTTCTGTGCCGGGTTCAGAGGCACTGGCCCCTACAATCTTCTGAATTGCCTTCGAGCAGCGGGAATCGACGAAAATCTTCTTTCCGATGAAATCGTTTATGATGACAGAATGGTCATCGTGAAAGAAGACTGGAAACGCGAAACTGCCGAGTATGGCTCATTTCGTTCCACTGATGTCCTGTAAAGGATAACACACAAGCGGATTTTTCCGCTAATATGGCCCGATAGTTCAACTGGTTAGAGCACCAGCCTGTCACGCTGGAAGTTGTCGGTTCAAGTCCGATTCGGGTCGCCATAAGCCACTCACGAAGACAGCCAAGATTGGCGAGTGGGAACTGCATATATGCAGTTAATGTCTTCTGCAATACGGGGTATAGCAATGGTAGCTTATCGGTCTCATAAGTCGATGGTTACAGGTTCGAGTCCTGTCCCCGCAACCACGTCCAAGCCATGACGTTAAACTGACTATTCACCAATCCGTACAGCCAACCAATCTTGTGTTGTGGATTGGTCATCATCGGGGTGTAGCACAAGAGCGAAGCGTAGGCTCAATGCGGTGGTGTGATACTGCCAATCCCGCTCATGTCAATCGGTCGGACACAAAACGGCCGAAATATTCTTGTATCGAATACGACGGTTGCAATGCACCATGGTTAATTCGCCCGCAGCGCACGGGAAAAGGTGGTTCAACTCCACTTGCCAGAGCCATAACCTGTTGGAAGCAATTCTAACCGGTTAAATAAAACAGGGAGGACACTCCGATGCATTGATTCACCTGATGACAGGCAGCTCCTGTCTTAAAACGTCGTGATGGGTAGCGCCCATCGAACTGGACCAGTCCACATCTGGTTCGGAGGGCATGTTGGTTTTGGCTGACATGCTCTGCCACCCATAAAGACAGCCTCCACGCGGCGGGTGGTGGACAACAGCTTCAAAAGTCGTTGACGAATGTCTTATTAGGGAGCCGTGTGGGTAGGTGCTCCCTCTGGGCCATCGCTCAGAACTTATGAATCCTACCCCATTAAGCACGCAGACGTGCGTCCCCGTTAAGCCGGGGCGTCTCCAGACGCGATAGACCGTATTGTCAAAAAGGCTGCTGCACGGTTCTCTGGTAAGTAAGACGCAGCCTCATAAGTGCATGGTACGGATTGGGACAACCGGAACCGGGCTCACGAGCCCAATGTCTACAAAGGAGGAACCCCTGATTGACGGCTGTGGTCGCCACGAGGGTTATGTTAAAAACCTGTATAGGCAAAAACACCGTAGAAATCCAGCAATGGAAGTCCAGAGACCCAATAGTTGTTGTTCTCGTACAAAGAGATTTCGACAACGGGTAATTTGAAGTTGACCTGTAGTCAAATGAGAGTATATCAAGGCCCAAGTAGTGCCCAGTCAGCACTGACGGAATTGATGTGCCCCCGAAGCACTACGAAGGTATCGTATCGGGGCCGACCACCTATTCAAACGAGCGATATAATGGGGCTAAAAGGGTTCACCCATATTTTTTTCGAGAAGTGGCGCAGTGGTGGCGCAACGCCCTGATAAGGCGGAGGCCACAGGTTCGAATCCTGTCTTCTCGATACTGTGCTTGATTGACTCAGTTGGTAGAGTAGCGCATTCGTAATGCGCAAGTCGGCAGTTCGAGTCTGCCATCAAGCTCCATAAGAGCGTGAAAATTTCACCTTCACCCATAAGATTTGCCCCATAGAGAGTAGCGTAGATATCGTATCTTTCGTTAAATCTCTGTGGGGCAATTTTAGCATATGATGGCATTCTTTTTGTCTTTATTGATTGACCATCAACGCTATTTGTGGTATAATATAAATAGATGATAAGATAGCAAGTGAGGTTGTTTATGGGACCAGCGTTAACTCATGTAAGTATGAAATTCGGTGATAGCGGGTGGAAACATGTCACGGCAGAGGAAGCAGAGGCATTGTTTCCAAAGCAATCCGTTCCAGCGGGGACACGCCAATTTATCTGCGAATGCTGCGGTCAATATGTCTCTTTTACTAAAGACGGCATCAATGTGCGTCATTTTAAGCATAGTAGAGGAGAAGAGGATAAGACCTGTGAGGAAAGAGTAGCAAGAAATGCCGAATGTGAAATCGTACAGTATAATACATACGATTTTCCCCTGCGTTTAGCCTTAGACGACACGGACTTCAATCTTTCTATTGGTATTCCTCAATGTGCAATCAAGACCAAGGATATAAAAGTGACTGTACAGGGGAAGCGAGAGGGCGGACATGATTACACAATCAGAAATGAAGCCGCCTCCGGACTGGTATGGTTAGACCTTAATAAGGATATCGCCAATTCTTATAAAATCAAAACGGAGTCCAGATATCCAAATTGGCCTGAAATTATTGCGGGTATCAATCCTGCCGGAACATTCTTCGATTCGTATGGTGGGCGCAGACTTCATGAAGGGGATGAGGTTTATGCTGAGCATGATTATTACATGCTCAGAAAGGGATTTGAGTATGGTCGTCCATCCATGAACACAAACGAAGTTTTGAAGATTGGCCTGAACGGTGATATTTGGCGTGTGTATAAAGTGAGGGTGCGAAGCATCACATACGACACAACCGCATTCTTTTTGCCGTTCAGCTTGAATCTTGTAAAAGACCCAATCGATATGAAAGTGCTCTGGCCTCCTGTTGTCAATGTAGATGAGACCTATTACCACGATAGTAATGAAGTCTATATTGCACATAATTGTCCAGACAATAAAATCTCTCTTCAGATGCTTCCTAAATTCACAGACGAAAAATCGGATGGCAGTTGTAGTTTCTTCAAGGCAAAAACAAAAGAATTCCAGCAAATGGCTGCAACCTTCCAGAACAATAATATGCGTGAATGCGGTTATCATTTAATGCTTTGGAAACACGGATTCGCCAAGAAGAGAGTCGATGCGGATGTTGTCATCAGTGATACAGAGGGGAATCTTATTGAAGAAAGTAGCATCAAGAAGTTCCCTAAGAATCGAACATTGTTGGTAAGTGTCTGTTATGATGGTCAGATTATTATTCGTCAGGATTCACAGACAAAGGAAATTATCCCCATTAAAAATGGGGAACAGAAAAAAATTCATGTAGATTCCGACAGTGAAATCATTGTAACGCAGGGATGCGATGCAGTCAGAACGCTTTCTGTTGATGTACAGGAAAAAGTACACGGTATTTCTGTGTTTTCGAAAAAACCTGCGCGAGTCAATTATTTGTACGGTAAGGTCGCTTCTAATTCCTATATGACAGAGAAGGAAAAAGCGGCAATGAGAAAATCAATATATGCCGGTGAATTTCCGGCAAAATCTTTAAGGAGCGTGACGCATTTTGGAGCAAAATGAAAATATTATTTCTCTGTGCATGTGTACAGGAAACGACGGCTTTGGTTGGCCGTGGAGACGCCTTGCTGACCTGAAAGATGGCAAATTCATTCCGTTTGAAGCAGACAATGACCTGCCTTACGAATACGAAAACCGGAAGAGTTTCCCTCGCCTCAGAGTCGGAGAAGAATCTTATGTCAAGGCCGGCGATGTTGCTGTTGTGGCATGGCACGATGAGCCAAACATCAACGATAGCACTAAGGTTTTTTGCTGCCTTACTCCCATTGACAAAGAAATCATCAAGGTATTCCGTACAAAGGCGGAAAGCAAAGAAGATGTTATTGAAGATTTGAAGAAAGGTATGCCTTTCGGAGATTCCGATAATGATATCCTTTATGTTTTCAATACTGGCATTGGAAGACTGCAGGGCATTCTTTGCCAGAAGGGCGATTTGAAGGTTGCAGGAGACAAATATATTTTGCAGCCGACTGTGAAAAGCCTGAGCGTGTACGATATCAGTCCCAGTGACCTTATTGTTTTGGATAATATTCCCTATGAATGTCGTAATCTGGCATATTGTGAGGTTCTGGATAAGAGCAGCCTTGATTTTCCCGTAACCCGTGCGCATACAAAGAGTGTCGGCGAAATCATCAAGGATATCGTTCTGGAAGAAGCCTTTACATGGGGAAATTACTCCAAATATGCGAAGGAAATCAGTCAGCAAGGGAAACTCACGAACGCATCGCTGCACACACTCAAAAACTTCATCCAGCACATCGACACGAGTAATTTGTATGAACGCGTAAGGACTGAGTTGTCATGCTCTTACGAGGAAGCCAAACAGTGGACGAATCGTGTAGTCAATCGTGCCGATGAATATTTCAGCGGCGAAGAACTGTCGGGTGATGTTATCGAGGCTCTGTTGTGGAATTCCAAAAATCTCCGTGAAAAGTGCATGAATATCGGAGCCGAAATGTGGCGGCAGGAAAATGCTGATTCCATTAAAGCAGCACAGGAGAAGATTTCTGAACTGGATAATCAGTGTAAGGAACGGCAGACTCAAATCAATGCCGCAGAACAACTCATTGAGAAAAAGAAAGATGAACTTTCTGCATTGGAGTCTTCCGTTAAGAAAAACGCTTCTCTTGTAAACGACATCAAGAAAAATGTTCAGCAGTATATTTCCGAGGCAGATGATGATATCGCCGCATTCTATGCAAGGCATAAGATTGCCATGGGCGTTCGCAGTGACGGAAACCTCTCTCGGAATTTGTTTGAGCATGGAGAAAAGGCATTCCATTACTCTAATACAGTTAAGTCCTATAAGGATTGCTTATCGCTCCTTGAAAACAACCTCCCGTATGCCGGTGTTTCGCATGAGAGCAAACACGCAATAGCATCGGTGCTTTATTCGGCCTACGTCAATAAGCTTCCTTTACTGTTAATGGGTCCGTCCTCAAAGGAAATTGCAGACACATTATCGCTTAGCGTTACCGGCAATTATGCCAATCAGCTGCAGTGTGATGGCCCTTGTGATATCAGGATTATCCGGGAATCTTACAAGAGTACCGGTGTTCTTGTGGTCACAAATGCCTTTGGCAGCGATTGGATGATTTCTCTGCTTCAGGAACTGAATCAAGCAAAATGTCTGATTGTATTCGTGCATCCATTCATTGAAGATATCAGTATCGAAGCGTCCAGCCTTTACAGCTATTGCTGTCCTATTAGTACCGTTGATACCGTTGATAATCTGGCAGATATGAATGGTGTAACGGGTGCGTGTCTTTCGGATAGCTTTGAAGCATATGTTCCTACGGTAAAGGGTTCAAAAAGGGCGGACGAACTTATGGCAATGAGTGCGTCAAAGCTGTTTGTGAGAAACCTCGCTTACATTGAAGGGAATGCCGCTTCTATTTCCGGTAACGAAGCCGATATCGAGTCTTTTGTGACCGAGAACATTATCGAACCGTACAAAGCATTGACGCAGAATTGAAAGGAGTGTGGCTCGTCGGCAAAACGGCGAGCCAATTCTATTTATGGGAAAAGCAATTGATTTCATTAAAAAGGTCAGTAAAGACCTGCACATTGAAAAAGACGAACGGGAAACAGAGTCCGAATGGGTCACTCGAGTTGCATATAGTGCATCCATTCAATCTGCCGTAGCTTCTCTGTGTGACACAACGGATACAGGAGAATGTACTGTTTCCGTTCAGGCATTCAAGAACAATTTCAAAAACAACATCCTTGCCTTCGACAGAATTTATCCATTAGAAAAGTGGTTTACGAAAACCATATATCAAATGACCGAGGACGTTTATTCTATCCTCTTAAAGACAGGTATTATGTACCACAAGACAAACCGCTTATGCAGCTGCAATTACGCTTCTTGTCAGATTGGCAATGTCAGGTTTCTGAGAGGGGATAACCCTCTTAGGCTTACACCTATGAGTGGTGGCGGACAGTATGTTAAGGATACTGTAAACAGCGGCACTTACAGCAGCGCAGAAGAGATGTTCTGTTTGTATGGAATCAACGGTACCAACGGAGAAGACATTACTGTTAAAAAATCAGATTCCTTAGTGTATGTAAGCGTCCCGAAGACCGATACTCAAACCAGAAATATTTTTATGCTGTATTCGTGGGTAACAAGCGATTCTAAGATTCGTGCAATAAGTGTTGATGCGTGGCCTGCTATCGAAAGTATTTTGTGCGATGGCGGGTATCATATTTCGCACATTTTAGATTGACTAATTATGTATTGTGTGGTATAATATAAATACACCAACAAAGAGCATATTTTGAAAGGAGCCTGTTCATGGGCAAGATTGGAAAAGCTGCAAACGCTCTTCGCAGTGAAAATCTGCTTCGTCGTGACGAAGTAGTTACCAACTTTATGGGCGGTGATTCCTATAAGGTAAATCCGCTCGATACGCTTAAGTTAATCACAGCGAGTTCTATTTTTGCAGAGCCTTCCTATTACCGTGACGGCGGGCTTGGCGTAAGAGTGGTTGACGAAAAATACAATGTTCATCCGCTGCTTCGGGATTTTTCCATGTTGAATGATGAAAGCGGGAAGACCACAACCGAAATCATGGAAGATGCTATTGACGCAGCTCTTGACTATGACTTTGACGGTGTGTTAGAATGGGCAAAGGAATTGAGATTGCATTATAATATGCGTCTGAATCCTCAGGTCATTATGGTTCGTGCTGCTGTGCATCCCAAGCGGAAAGAGTATACGGATAGCCATAAAGGAAAATTTGGTGAGGTCGAGCAAATCGTTATGCGTCGCGCTGACGAACCGATGTCCCAAATCGCTTACTACATTTACCTCAATGGTGGTGTAAAAGCAAATATGCCGAGCGTTCTGAAAAGAGCCTTGGCTAAGCGTCTCAGTGCAAGTTCTGCATACGAGGTAAACAAGTACAAGCAGCATGAAATCGGTATGATTGATGCCGTTCGTATTACGCATGCTCACTCTCAGGTATTGGACGAACTGATGCAGACCGGAAAGGTTATCGTGTCAGATGATAAGAAAACTTGGGAAGCCATGCGCTCTGCTGGCACCGATTGGAAGACTATTTTCCATTCCGTGAACATGGGTCATATGGCTCTGCTGCGCAATCTGCGCGGCGTATTCACCGAAGTCAATGATGCTGCGTTCTGTGACGAATACCTCGCTGCGCTCGTAGCGGGCGTTGAAAAAGGAAAACAGTTCCCGTTCCGTTACTACAGCGCATATATGGCGGTAGAAAACAGTTCCTGCAATCACAAGGGCAAGATTCTCGATGCGCTCGATGCATGTATCGATATTTCTCTTGCGAATATGCCGAAGCTAAAAGGAAAGACTATGTGTCTTTCTGATAATAGCGGCAGTGCATGGGGAACCATCCCTACCGAATATGGCAGCGTGACCGTTGCTGAAATTGACAACCTTTCTTCTGTTATCACATCCGCTTGCAGCGATGAAGGATATGTCGGAAAGTTTGGCGATAAGCTAAAGGTTTTCGACACCAGAAAGAAAGTCGGCATTCTGGAACAAGCGAAAGCCATTTCTCGTGACCATGGTACAGATGTTGGCATGTCCACGGAAGGCGGCATCTGGGAGTTCTTCAATAACGCCATCCGTAACAAAGAACACTGGGACAACATCTTTATCTACTCCGACCAGCAAGCCGGAACGGGTGGTTTGTATGGTACTCAGGAACAGTGTTTAGCTTATAGCAAGCGAGGGTTTGCGGCCGGAAACGGATGCTTTGGCAGCTACATCAATGTGTTCAAACTCGTTCAGGAATACCGCAAAAAAGTCAATCCCAAGGTCAATGTGTTCAGCATTCAGACTGCAGGGTACAGCAATGTCGTCATTCCAAAATACGCCTACAGAACCAATCTGATGTACGGTTGGACAGGGCGCGAGAGCGTCTTCGCTGATGCCGTCATCAAAGAATGGGATGCTATCGAAGCAAAGCAAAACATCTAATCCATACAGGACCGAAGCGGGAAATCGGATACTTCTATAATAGATGACATGAAATCATTTCCTTAAACTGGGCTGCTGCACTGTGCAGGAGCACTTTCTCTTCCGATTTCGATATTCTCGGTCTTTTTGATGAAAACAATGCTGATGCGGATTGACGGTTACTTCGTCTGATAAACGAGAGGTCGCAGGTTCGAGTCCTGCCGCTCAAAGTTTCGAGTGTAGCTCAGTTGGCAGAGCACTATGTATGCCGTCTGTATTATTCTCAGCATTTTGTAAATCCCCGATGTTCATTGCAGCATCGGGGGTTTACTTTTTGCCGTTTTATAATTGACCTTTATGTGTTTATGTGGTATAATATAAATATCAAAAGAATGTTTGCTATCGGAACATTTCTTTTGCATGTGGCGTTCGCTGCGTTCTGCGTAAGCTTTGTGGTATTGTTCCTCGGTACAATGGTGCTTACTGTCGCAGGATGTGTACAAAGTGAAGCGCTTCACAAATACACACGATAAATAAAGGAGAAAACATTTTGGAACATTACATCGATGTCTATGCTGGTCGTCCCGGTGCAGGTAAAACCATTTATGTTCAGAATGAAATTGAGCATCTTCTCTCTAATCCCAAGAACGTCGTCGTTTGGGTAGGGTTTAAGCTGCCTTCTCGCATCGCGGAAATCAATCCGAAGAACCTGTTCTTCTTTGATTTCTCTCAGGCTTCTCGTGCCATTGGTTTTGCGATGGATACGGTATATGCTGCAGACGAGGACACCTTTGTGTACCTGTTCTACGACCAGTGCCGTTACGAGATGCTTCCCGGTCGCAGGGACATTCTTGTTGCTGCAGCCAAAGCTGGCGTTCGCATCAGCGTTACGGTTCAGGCATTCCATCAGGTCGATAAAGATGATACAGCTTGGCTCAATAAGTATTGCCAGCCCTTTATCATTAAACATGGCAGAGCACCTCGTCTTGCCACCGAGGATGAAATCAATAATTTTTACCGTTAATTCTCATTGACTATATATGCCTTTTGTGGTATAATATAAGTATACCGTTGAAGGAGGTGATTCCAATGGCTACTGCACGCAAAACTGCTGTAATCTATGTCGAGGTCGGCGCAGATAAGAAGCAGGTAAAACTGGAAGACATCCAGAAAGCTGTTAAGACTGTCGAGGGCACTAAGAACGCTTATGTCAACGCTGCCGACGCCGCAGTATATTGCGTCGATTCTGACGGCAAGACCACGAAGGTCGAGTTGTAAAACGCTTTTCCATGTCGCCCGCTTAGCGGACGACTCCGTGGGAGTTTAGCTCAGCAGGGAGAGCATCTGCCTTACAAGCAGGGGGTCAGTGGTTCGAGCCCGCTAATTCCCACCAATGGTTTCCGGCTTCCGCAAAAAGCCGGTGGTGGAGCTGATGGGTGACCATCACACAAAACAGTGCATGTGCTGTCAATCACATGCCCTTTATGGGGATGTAAAGGTTTCGATTGGGAACGGAGGTTCCTTCGTCGCGGGTACGGTTCCACTTCACGGGCCACACAAAAAGTAACTGACACTAATCGTTACGCTGCTCCTATTGCTGCTTAACTAAGCAGACGGAGGCCAAGACAACGCACCATCTTGCGGGTAAGCGTGTGAGGTTCAAAGATTCGCCAGATATGTACGGCGCAGAATAAAGCCGGAACCGTCAAGAGTCTGTGTACTCCCATGACGTAAACTTGGGGGAGCTTGGTCATTCGTGTCCGCTGCTTTGGTTTGTTGCATGACCCGACAGGCAGTTCAAAATTCTGTCATTCATGCGACTATCGCGTAAGAATCGAACGAATCAATATTTTCAAGACGGGGGTTCGATTCCCCCCATCTCCACCAGAAGATTGTTGAAAATAAAGATGCACGGCACATGGAACGCTAGAATTGTGTTTTTGTATCATGGTATCGCACATTTTCAATAATCAAACATTCATTTTCTCGTTGATATTAACCCATAGAAATAACTAATTAGCGAGAAACACGGCAGTATAAAAGCTGCCACCATGCTCCCGTAGCTCAGTTGGTTAGAGCATCTGACTGTTAATCAGAGTGTCGTCCGTTCGAGCCGGACCGGAAGCGCCATTTTGCTGCGAAAGCAGCTACTTGTGTCTGTAGCTCAGCTGGATAGAGCAATTGCCTTCTAAGCAATGGGTCGGGGGTTCAAGTCCCTTCAGATGCGCCAGCGGTGTTCTGCCGCATTGACTGCCATGTATCTTGGACGGGTATTTGGCAGTGTCACGCCGAGAACGTGACAATCCATAAGTGTGGACCTCTTAAACTACACCACGAAGATAACGACCTGTTCCACACGCCTCATTCGTGTTTGCACCTCCTTAATAGCATCACACAGACAGCGATTAAATCCGAATGAGTTCACAACGATTACAGGCGTTGTCAAACCGAAAATTGTGCCGAGTGGCGAAAACGGTTGCGGCACTGGGGCCGAAAGGCCCCTTCTTATATGGCTTGGTGTCCGAGTGGCTGATGGAGCCAGTCTTGAAAACTGGAAATCGGAGACGGTTCGTGGGTTCGAATCCCACCCAAGTCGCCAAAAAGGAGACTCCTATGAATTTCGTGCTATTCTTTTCCATTCTGCTTGTTGCGGTAATTGTTTTGTTCTGCGTCGCGATTGCTGTTGCGTGTGTGCGAGTGGCAGCGTCCGACAAGGACGAATATTATCGGCCGAAAAAATCTGAAGAGAACCAAAAGGAGAACAAGGGATGAAAGTAACATCTGCATACGCAAACAAACTGATTCGCGGGTATCGTGAGGAATTGGCTGCTCTTATTTCCAGTGAGAAAGATACCTGCACGACCGTTTACGGTGCCAGCGAAACACCGATTGAGACGGGTTACGATTTCTCGTCCACGCAGGCTGAAATGGATGCTCTGAACGACAAAATTGCCAATCTGCGTCATGGCATCAACGTTTTTAACACGACCACGAAGCTGGAAGGATTCGATTTCACGGTCGATGAGTCCCTCGTTCGCATGGCAATGCTGACCGAGAAGAAAAATCGCCTTTCCAGAATGAAGGGTGTACGCGAACTCGTCCGAAACAGCGTTTACCGTTCTGAACCCGAGTTCACTAAGCGCAACTATGATGCAACGCTGGTCGAAGCCGAGTACCGCAAGACTTCTGATGAACTCGTTCGTCTTCAAATGGCTCTCGATAAAGCGAATATGTCCATCGAGTTCGATGTAGACATCTAAATCTTATTCCACACCCACTGACTCTCTTCACAAGAAGAATTACATTAGCGTGCTAAAAGGCGATGTTATTGTAAATTGTCAATGTCTTTTATTTGTTTTGTTGTTCTGTAAGGGTAAATGGTTAGGTTTATGCCTTGTCGTCTAAAAACGATATTTGACATTCTATTTCGTCAGTGGATGAAAAACTTCTTCTTTGCAATAACAGAGGAGTGAGCAGGGAAGTATGGTTATACCTGCTTTTATCATGAATATTGCTGATGCGGGAAAACGGCTACTTCGTAATAAAGGATTGCTGTTCCGTTTCCGTTGTTCTCAGCAATTTTCAGCTCACAGAAGACGAGTTCTGCTTTCTTCTGTGGGCTGATTTTTTTGGTTCGTATGTGTTTTGTTTTGTATGGTATCTTCCATGTAAATCTTTTCACCCAAAAATCAAATCAGTGGAGGGCATGTGAATATGATATTTCTTGTTTGGCTCGTGTTGTGCTATTTTGTGTGGCCCACCGTAGAGATTCTCGTAACTGGCAGCCGTACCGTTAGTACAACAGATGACTGGATGTCGCTCTTCTTCCTGTTGGCAATGTATTGGTGCTACAAGGTTGGAAAATGCGAATCCGATACGCATAATTCAGAAAATTAAAAAATAGCAAATTTGTTGTTGACTATATGGTATTTCGGTGGTATAATATAAGTATGAGGCAAGGAACTTGTACCGTGCCCTTAAATTAAACAAAAACCAAATGGAGAACACGTCATGTCTATACAGTGTTTGCAGAATCTTAATAAACAAAACAAGTGGAACCGCTTATGGGTTCTGCTCGGCTTTGTGCTGTCTGCAATCGCTCTTGCCTATGTGGTGAGTAGACATGAAAGTTCTGCGGGTAAAACCGTGTAATCCAGCTTTCATTGTAAGCGCCTGTCAGACAGTATCGTCTGATGGGCGCTTTTGTTTTGCGTTCTTTCGCATTTTCGTTCACCCTCATTCTTAAATGTGAATGTTCTGTATAGAGTCGTAGCCAAACGGTAAGGCACGGGACTTTGACTCCCGCATTCGCGAGTTCGACCCTCGCCGACTCTACCATGCGAGTGTGAACAAAAACTGTTCACCCGTGAAATCGACCCATAGAAAATCCGGCAGTGTGAAAGCTGCCACTATGCTCCCGTAGCTCAGTTGGTTAGAGCATCTGACTGTTAATCAGAGGGTCGTCCGTTCGAGCCGGACCGGAAGCGCCATTTGCCGAATTAACTCAGTTGGTTAGAGTAGCTGACTCTTAATCAGAATGTCCGGGGTTCGAGTCCCCGATTCGGCACCATAAGGGCCATTAGCTCAATTGGCAGAGCGGGCGGCTCATAACCGCTTGGCTGGTGGTTCAATCCCACCATGGCCCACCAAAATTTTGATGCAAAGCGTGTCGACGTCAAAATAATCAATCTGCATTCCCGAGCACAATGTGGTAGACGCGCAACAAGTGCTTGTAACTCAATTGGCAGAGTAGCCGACTTTTAATCGGCAGGTTCGGGGTTCAAGTCCCCGCAAGCGCACCAAACGTTTGGCAGTTCGTAAAACTGTCACAATATGCTCCTGTGGTGGAATTGGCAGACACGACACACTCAAAATGTGTTTTTCTATGGGTTCGAGTCCCATCGGGAGTACCACGTCTTGCAGTACGATAACTGCTATTCATGGGTTGTTAGCTCAGTCGGTAGAGCAGCGGACTGTTAATCCGCGTGTCGCAGGTTCAAGCCCTGTACAACCCGCCATATGTCCAAGTGGCGGAATGGCATACGCGCTGGTCTAAGGAACCAGTTTTTCTGTGGGTTCAAATCCCACCTTGGATACCAACGGCAGCATAAAAACTGCCATATATGCTCTTGTGGTGAAATTGGCAGACACGACACATTCAGGATGTGTATTTTGCGGGTTCGAGTCCCGCCGAGAGTACCAGCGTTCGGCAATACGATAATTTGCCATCATATGCTTCAGTGGCGGAATCGGCAGACGCCCCAGTCTTAAAATCTGGTGTCAGAGATGGCGTACGGGTTCAATTCCCGTCTGAAGCACCATGTAGGGGTGTAGCTCAATTGGTAGAGCAACGGTCTCCAAAACCGCGTTGTGTGTGTTCAAATCGCATCACCCCTGCCATATGCGAATGGTCCCGGACGGTTAGGGTGCGGACTGCAAATCCGTCAAAAGCTGGTTCGACTCCAGTCGTTCGCTCCAGCAGTGTTCTTCGCACTGTGTATAGGGATTGGAAGATGCCAATTACGTTGCTACATTTCGTAGCAGATAATCATTGGAAGGACCAAAAGTCCAGTGCAGAGAAAAGCACAGTCGGCAGATACGAGCCCTATATCAAATGGGCTATCTCACACGGTAGCCCATTTGCGTTATAAAGATAGACCGGGAAAATCCCCGGTTTTAACCGTGGGATGAAAGGCCGATAATAATGACTTTTTCCGGGTTAATTTATATAATCGAAATATGGCGGTGTTATGTTATAAAGTTCATGTACCGTTAACAAATATTTGTCTAAAATATGGTATAATAGATACATGAAAAGAGACTACAGACGCACCAAAACCACCGTTTCTATGATAAATTATCACTTTGTATTTTGCCCACGCTATCGGAGAAAACTGTTTCTTGTAGCTGGGTTTGAGGCTCGATTCAAGGAGCTTGTATCCCAAATCTGTGAGCAAAACGACATTGTGATATTGGCAATGGAATGTCATATTGACCATTGTCATCTTTTCGTGAATGCTCCGCCCACATTAAGTGCTGCGGAAATCATGAAAATTATTAAAGGAACCACCGGAAGAATACTCAAGCAAGAGTTTTTCCCTGACACGGTTATGCAAATGTGGACTCGCAGCTACTTTGTAAGTACCGCTGGCGATGTGTCCAATGATACAATTCAACGCTATGTTGAAGAACAAAAAACGAGAGGAGGGTAATCATGGCATTCGGGAGCAAAAACAGCACACCGTCATTTGTGTTGACACTGCCGATGGTTATAGGTCTTAATGAACAAGACTATCTGAATAAAGAATTCAAGAAATGCGGCATTATCTATAATCAACTTGTAAATGCGACCACAAAGATGTGGCATCAATTGCGTAAGACACGCAAGTATCGTGAACTAATGGCAGCTATTGCTAAAGCTGCTCCCGATAGCGATGAGCAGAAGGCACTTTTTAAGCAACGCGAGAAAATGCTTAAAGAGTACCGCTTCTCTGAGGATGCCTTTCATGCGATGGTCGTGCCCTATGCAAAGCACTATGCTATCAATTCTCATGTAGCGCAGTCGATTGCTACTGCGGTTTGGACTGCGTGGTCATCTTTCTTTTTTGATAAAGGAAAGGAAGTCCACTACAAGAAACTGGAATATGTTTCTTCAATATCCGGAAAAAATAATGCTACCGGAATAATGCTTCGTCCAGCAAATCACACCACAAGTGTTATCAATTCTGCCAAGACAAAAGCTAAAAACTCTATTGAGAAAAAATACTTTGCTGCGTACAGAAAACCAGACGCCAAAGAAGGCGAAGAAGTTGTTCTTCCCGACGAAGTAAAAGCACAAATGGAAAAAGAGATTGCTGCTGCTACAGCAAAAGTCAAAACTTCCATTGGCAAAGGCAAGTTGCACATCACTTATGGGGATTATACATTCCCAGTGACATTGCGAAATCCCGACACTCAAACGGGATGGTATCAACAGGAAGCGCTCAAATGCGGCGTTAAATACTGCCGTATAATTCGCAAATGGGTCAGCACCAAATGGAAGTATTATGCCCAAATTGTCCTTGAAGGCTATCCTCCCATTAAGTGTGACAACAACGGCGTTGCAAAACATCCTGTCAAACAGGGTCGTGTCGGTATAGATATCGGTACTCAAACCATTGCCTTTAGCGGTAAGGATGTTTGTGACCTTCGCGTGCTTGCTCCGGCTGCAAGAGCGCAGGCAAAGAGTCTTGTGAACGAAATTGCTGCTACGCTTCGCGCAATGGACCGTTCGCGCCGCGCTACAAATCCGAAATATTATAATCCGGATGGCACAATCAAAAGGTTGAAGCGGCAGCATGGACAGAAACAAAGGCGCGAATGGAAATACAGCAAAAGGTATTATCGCCTGCGTGCGAAACTGCGTAATCTGTACCGTAAGTTGGCTGACATCCGTAAAATGGAGCATAACATTCTCGCCAATGAACTGCTTGCACACGGCAATGAGTTCGTCGTTGAAGATATGAACTACAAAGCCTTGCAAAAGCGCAGCAAAGAAACAAAAATCAATCCAAAAACCGGCAGAGCACATACTAAAAAGCGGTTTGGCAAATCGTTGAGTCGCTGCGCACCCGCAACGTTTATTTCCATCCTGAGTAAAAAAGCCAATCGTTATGGCGGCACCGTTATCAAGGTCAGCACTTTTGAAACAAAAGCCTCGCAATTTGACCATACAGACGAAAGTTATACCAAAAAGAAACTATCCGAACGAATGGCTCGCCTCCGCAACGGCGATATAGTTCAGCGCGACTTATATTCCGCCTTCCTGCTTGAACATATAGATACCGAATCTTTGCAGTACAACATGGAAACCCTTAATTCAGCTTTTCCTGCATTTTTAGAAATGCACGAAAATACAAAGCGGCGCTTGCAGGCGGTTGGAAGCTCTCTTCCTGCAAGCATTAGATTCTAAACAATAACTTTCTGGGGGCTCGACACTTCCTCATTAAAGAGCTGCCTCGCAAGAGGTGAAACTCCCTTCGGAGGATGTACTTAAAAGAACTGGGAATGCAGACAAGTATGTTGGTCAACCTTTTAGGCTGGATGCTCGTCATACGCTACACCCGTAGCGTACGGTGGGAAACCGCATAACTCGCTGTTTCAGACACGGTTTGGTGATGAACCTTGCCGCGCCGCCCAGGAATCCCACGATTTCAATCGTGGGAGGTGTCAATGCCTGAGGTATTTGGCAATAGAATACCTGCCCATGGAGCTATATGCTCTGCCATGGGACGGGGTGATGGCTCACCCCTATGACGAGGACTGCCAACTCTGCGACAGAAATGTACGCAGTTTAATCCCTCGCCAAGAATTCCACGATTCCAATCGTGGGAGAAGTCAAGCTGCAAAATTGGTACAATAAGACACAAAAAGCAAATCGTACAATTTCACTTTTTGCGGGGGGAATAATTTTATGACCGGTCTTTTTATTATATTGTTAGTCGCTCTGTGGAAATTTCTAACATACCCATTTGAGCCTCTTGCTCGTTTTGTTTGCAGGAAAGAAAAAGATGAAGAGAAGCGAGACAAAAAGGAATTCGTGTGTTTGCTAATTTGTTTGATTGTCGGATATGCCATCTTAAAGTCTCCTGATATGGTATATACATATATAATGAAACATCATGAGTCATCTGAATTCTGGATGGGTCTCTATAAGAACTATAATCTTATTGTTCATCTTTTGATGTTGGCTTATGGGTTCAGATGGGTTTGGGGTGCAATTCGCGTTTTGAAGGGCAATCCGGATGCTCTCACAGATGAAGAGTTTCAACGGTTGAGTAAAGCAAGGAGAATAGACGCTGAAAAAGACGAAGCCTATTGGAATGGCTATTGGGATGGTTTCGTAGGATGATACGCAAGCACCCATGCAGCGTAAATTTCACAGTTGATTTCTCAGAGGTGAAATACAGTGTACAAGTATAAGGATGATATTTGCGTCATTCCCGATGAAATCAAACGTATGAGTGAAGAAGAACTCAAAACGGAAATTGCTCGTATTGAGCAGAGCTCAACGCCGAAAAGCGGTTCAATCCTAATTGCGTTACCGTATCATCTCAAATAAGCACTTTTCTTGCTGCTGATATCCACTGCAGCAGGATTTTATAATTGCGCAGCGCAAAAAAGCCCCGTAAGACATCCAAATTTGGATATAGTCTTACGGGGCTTCGTTGTTTCAATAGCTATGCCGCCATCTTTTCGTTAATGTGGCTTCCAGTCGATTAGCGTTCTAAGAACATCAGAAGCTGGTATGCTTTTGTAACAACACATTCTATCAAAAGCAACTATCATCATTTTTTCGTATTCAGGTAAAGCCATGTTAATAGGAATGGTGATGGCAAGAGAACTGTCCGGCGCTTTTAGTACAACCACTCCTTTTATTTCTTTTTGCTTTTCTGTTTCTTCCCAACCAGTTGAGAGAAGATAATCATAGAGTGCATAAGGGTTTACTGTGCAACAATCATACGGAGCGTCATTGACACCACCAAGCATCAGATAGGCTCGTCTGTATTTTTTGGTTCTTGATATGTCTTTTTCGGTAAGAGGTTGCTGGAGTCTTTTTACATCCATATTGCTGCGCAGGTCAGATAATTTGACCTTGACGGCAGTACAATTCTGCTGGATACGCCAAAGATACTCAGCATAAGACATGCCTTTTCTGTGCGTTAAGACGTCTACGGCATCTGCAACCTCCTTCGGGAACTCCGCTCTGATATCTTCTATGGTGACGGAGGTATCTTCTACCGTATCATGCAGGAACGCGACGGCTTTTGCTATCGGGTCACCTATTATACCATTTGCTACAACAGCGACATGGGCTTCGAAATAATCTTTCCCAGCCTTGTCATTTTGCCCTGCATGAGCCTTGATTGCAAGCCGTTCAGCCTTATCAACCACCTCTACAAGTTCTTGTTTTGTCATATTCATCTCCTAATTTATATCTTAACTCATTTTCTGTATTATAACTTTCTAAAAGTTAAGATGCAAAATACAAGTCAAAAACAAAAGTGGTGTCACAGTTCCAAAGAACCAACGCATAGCTGTGCAGTCGGAAGAAGCTGAATTGAAACAGGAAGACGGAAGTACGTAGGGTCTACATCTTTCATACCAAACCGTGTTCTATCCAAAGCATCTGCGTCCTTAAGAATATTATAAAGAAGTTTCACTTTTTCTTCGGCCTTAAACCCAAGCGATTTCATAGCTTGCATGGAAATATTGTCATCAATACAATGATACTGTACCAAGAAACTGGTAATCGCATCGGGAGCTGAGACCTCTTTCTCGTAAATCTTTGCAGATGCCGCACCATGCAGGTCATCGACATCCTCGTTTATTCGTCCGACATCGTGATACAATATTGCATCACAGAGCCGCTTTAAGTCTTTCTGTGTGAGTTTATATTCTCCTACATAAACTACTATAAGCGCATCAAAAAGAACTCTTAACGTATGTGTCGCGTCATGGTCACTACTGTTATTATCCATGTAAACCCTTTTTATCTTTCTTCTATAAGTTTGATACAGGGAATCAAAAGCGCTATAATAATGACCGACACTGTCAATTCCATAGAGGACTTGTATCTTTTCATTTTTTATAGAAGAGGGAGAAACAATTACTTCTTTTTCTGCGTCAGGGAAGTATTCGATGATAGCAGACTTAGGTATTGTTGCAGTGATGATACGGCTGTCTTTGGGTGACGGGAAACGGCATGCAAAGAATGTTGCTATTTGTAAGCTGGTTGTCCAAGAAAAGGTATTCGTATAAGGGGTCGAATCATCGCCCTCGCCGCGATAAATTGTTACAACATCCGGCAAAGCCTTGGTTTTCTCTGCGGTTTTATTCTTTGCTTTCTTGGATTTTTTAGCAACGACTTTCTCAAAGTCCTCCAAGTCCAAATGCGCAAATCCGTAATCTTTGTATTTATAGAAAGAAAAGAAAAAATCATATAATGCAGCAGACGGTTTTGTCCGTTTCACATAAGCTGCCAACACCGACATACTCAAACCATCACTAAGGCTATTTATATAACAGGAAAGCTTGTTTTTGTCGAGTGTTTTGATATTTGCTACAGTAGCTAGAACTCTTTTTTGAAATTCCTCATCCGATTCTTTGACGGCTAATCTTTTGTTACCGTATATTTGAAGATTCAGAACAATGGGCATTTCGAAGTCAAGTTCTCCATAATATAAGGTGTCAAAAAGATTATCAGAAAAATAAATATTCTCAATAGGGAGCAGCGGATATTTTTCAGAGAACTCTTTAGCGGTGATGCCAACACTATATCCATTTTGAGCATACCGTTTCATATCCGTTCTGGTTTGAATCTTAATCAACGGTACCAATGAATCCAATGATGCTTGGTTGCTCCGTCTTAGAATTTCTGCAACATCCATTTTGATTTCTCCATTTCACTCTTTTCTCATATTATACCACAAAAATGCGGGAAAGTAAAATTGACCAACGGCAGAAAATGTGGTATAATATAAATAGAAAAACCAGTTGTACGAGGGGTCTCTCATGACATATATTTGCTGCGTTGACGATTACGCAAGTCTTTCTTTTAATAAAAGAAGAAATAGTTCTGACCGTTTCGTTATCGAAGATATCATCAATACGGTAGGGGAAGCTCCGCTGCGAGTTGATACCTATACAGCTAAACTGTTTCGAGATGAACAAGTTCCGTTATTGATTGTTGATGACGATTGTCTTGAAAACGCAAAAGACGGTGAATTTGTCTTTGTGGAGAGACAGAACCCATCTGCATATCTAAAAGCGGGTGACCAGCTTATTCTATATCATTGGAATAGGCATTATCCATCAGATAACAGGTTGAATCTGACCGGCTGGAATGCACTTGAAATAACGACAGGAGAGTTTGCGGGGTACAGCCACGAAAAGATAACAAAGACAAAAGTTGTTTTGCAAGACAAAGTTGAATAAAGTCCTTCCGAATTATTCCAAAAACATGTAAGAAAGCGAGAGTGATTTTGTGGTTGTTCAGTTTACTGCCAAGCATTATGATTTTTTAAATCATGTTTTCAAGGTCATGAAATCCTTTTATAATAATAACTATACTGACATTTGCTTCGAAATCGGAAAGACCTATGGCGCACCTGAGGAAGATATTAAAAAAGCAATCGGCATTTTCGATTCGTTGCCTATTACAGCACCCGTTCCTGCAATGGTGAATAACATTGTATTCATCTCTCGAAAGGTAATGCTAAACAAAGCAGACGTCACTCAGAAACCGTACGCCTATGAAGTCGACCTTGAAGAAAAAGAATGGCGAATCGTTTCTACCGTTTTGGACACCTATTCAAGATTGCTTATGGGACAGTTTTTCGTAATTTATGAACAATTGGATATTCCTGATAACGGAGTTGAGTCCAATTACGACCTCGTTCTGAAAGCAAACCATGATGCGCGTTGGAATGGCGTAGGTGTTGCACAAACGCGGGATTTGTTGATTCCAAAACTGAAAGAAATGCGTCTTGGCTGGAATGGGAATTTCGGCATCGCAAATGCTGATAATGCCTATAACAGCAAACTCGCATATGAGATGGTTAAAGTTCTGGAAAGCTGCAGCCGTTACGAGTGCGGTATGTTAAAGGTCACAGACGAACCGTTGATTAAGATTGTTGGAGGGCCTAAAATAGTGGCATTCTGATATTGCGGTTTGCTGCAAAGTTAATACAATATAGATATACGACAAATAGAATGTATTTAGTTCTTTTGAGCCATTCTAAATACGTCGTATTTGAATGCGCTGCGTGAAATAAAAACGCAGCGCTTTTTTTGTATCAACGTTTAAAACGAAAGGAGACGCTAATATGCGTATTATCAAACGTTCCGGCGAAGAGCAGGAGTTTAACCCCAAGAAAATCAGTGTTGCGATTGGAAAAGCCAATGGCAGCGTAACAAAAGACAAGCAGTTCCCGAAAAACTATATTCCGGCCTATACCGCACAGGCTGTAGCTGCCTGCGAAAACCTTGGTCACACGCCTACCGTTCAGGAAGTTCAGGATATCGTTGAAAATGTTCTGATGGACAGTGGATATCATGAGGTGGCTCGTGCTTATATCAAGTATCGGTATACGCATGATGCCATGCGCCAACATAATACCACCGATGACAGAATCCTGTCTTTGATTGAGTACAAGAACGAAGAGGTCAAGCAGGAGAATTCCAATAAGAATCCTCAGGTCGTTTCTGTTCAGCGAGATTATATGGCAGGTGAGGTAAGTAAAGACCTTACCATGCGTATGCTTTTGCCGAAAGATATCGTCGAGGCTCACAACGCGGGTATTATCCATTTCCACGATGCTGATTACTATGCCCAACATATGCACAACTGCGACCTGCTCAACCTCGATGACATGTTGCAAAACGGCACGGTGATTTCCGGCACTCTGATTGAGCGTCCACATCGCTTCTCTACTGCTTGCAACATTGCCACCCAGATTATTGCGCAGGTTGCATCTTGCCAGTACGGCGGTCAGAGTATCAGCCTTACTCATCTTGCCAAATTTGTTGATGTAAGCCGTAAAGCAATCGGCAAAGAGGTTGACAAAGAAAATGCTGAGCTGCATCTAAATTTGACAGAGTATCAGCGCAACGAAATTGTTAACAGCCGCCTTCGTAAAGAAGTGCGTTCCGGCATTCAGACGATTCAGTATCAGGTCATTACTCTTATGACCACCAACGGACAGGCTCCGTTCATCACTGTATTCATGTATTTGAATGAAGCAGGGAAAGACGAGGTTCTGAAGCACGACCTTGCTATGTGCATTGAAGAGATGCTTTGTCAGCGCTATGAGGGCGTTAAGAACGAAACTGGTGTCTACATCACTCCCGCATTCCCGAAACTGATTTATGTGTTGGAGGATGATAACATCAAAGAAGGACAGCCTTACTACTATCTTACAAAGATGGCCGCAAAATGTACTGCACGTCGCATGGTTCCTGATTATATCAGCGAAAAGAAAATGCGCGAGTACAAGCTGTCAAAAGGTGAGACAGAAGGAAACGGCGATGTGTATACCTGCATGGGTTGCAGAAGCTTCCTGACCCCTGACCGTACCGGTAATGGCTGGGATAACGTTGCAAACGCCAAAAATTATGACGGTAAGCCGAAATACTATGGTCGTTTCAATCAGGGCGTTGTCACAATCAATCTCGTTGACGTTGCGCTTTCCGCAAATAAGGACGAAGATGCTTTCTGGCGTATCTTTGATGAGCGCTTGGATTTGTGCCATCGTGCATTGCAGTGCCGTCATAAGCGTCTGAAGGGTACACTCTCCGATGTGGCTCCTATTCTGTGGCAGTATGGTGCGTTGGCTCGCCTTAAAAAAGGTGAGACTATTGACAAGCTGCTCTACAACGGCTATTCTACTATTAGCCTTGGTTACGCAGGTCTGTACGAGTGCTGCATGGCAATGTACGGCAAGAGCCACACTGACCCTGCCGTGAAGCCTTTTGCCTTGAAGGTTATGCAGCATATGAACGACAAGTGCAATGAGTGGAAGGCAGCCGAAAACATCGACTACTCTCTCTATGGCACGCCGCTGGAGTCCACGACCTACAAATTCGCCAAGTGCTTGCAGAAGCGCTTCGGTATCATCAAGGATGTTACCGACCATGAATACATCACCAACTCCTACCACGTCAATGTGCGGGAGAAGATTGATGCGTTTAGCAAGCTGGCTTTTGAGAGCGAATTCCAGCGCCTGTCTCCGGGCGGTGCTATCAGCTATGTTGAGGTTCCTAATATGCAGGATAACCTTGAAGCTGTCATCGCCGTCATGCAGTTCATCTACGACCACATCATGTATGCAGAGCTGAACACTAAGAGTGATTACTGTCAGGTCTGTGGTTATGATGGAGAAATTCAGATTGTAAAGGACAACGGAAAACTTGTTTGGGAGTGTCCTCGTTGCCACAACCGTGACCAGCACAAGATGAATGTTGCTCGTCGCACCTGCGGCTACATCGGAACGCAATACTGGAATCAGGGGCGTACGCAGGAAATTGCCGAGCGTGTAATGCACCTTTAACAACTATTGGTTGTTATTTTAACTACTACAATCAAAAGCAACCGTGATTTAGTTCTATCAAACTAAATTCGTAGTATCATTTTTTCTCGTCCTATCATTAAATTGCCGCCTCTGCACAAACGCAGGGGCGGTTCTTTTTTGTGCAAAAAGCAATTAAATTATAAGCTATTTATTGTCATAAATGGAATTTTCTGGTATTTTCTACAATTATATCGTTAATAAAGGAAAAGTGCGTGTCAAGAAATTTGCAGAAATCTACAACTATATCGTAAATAAAGAAAAAATGTATGTCAAAAACGAGCGAAAATCTACAACTATATATGAAATATAACAACATACCTGAAATAAAAAAAACAGGTACGTCAAAGGATTTACCTGCCTCGAGACAGAAACTATTGCGTTTTGCTGCAAGGTGAATATACTTGAGAAAACAATATAAAAGGAAGTGTACATATGGCAATAAAAGCACCTATCGAGCTCTACAGACGCAGTATACCAGAAGGTCTAAAGACCAAAGACCTGTTTTTTGTGGCTTTGCAGGATAAACTTACCGTCATAAAACCGAAAGAACTCAATAAAAACGGAATCAAGATAGTCGGCTATGTTGATGTTGAACAGGGCGACTTTACCGGCATTCAAAAAAATTGTATTTATCTTGGGAAAGGCAATGATAGAATACCTTTTGATGTCTACAACAAAAATGGTCTCAAAATTGTAGGCTATATTCCTGTCGAAGGAGAAAACGCATATATTGCTGTTGTTAAACCCATGAGTCCTGTCTTCGTTATCTTGTTCGGTACTTTGGTTGCTGTTTTTCTCATTGCGTTAATTGCTCTCGCTCTCAGTCATAAGTATGTGATGCCTATAAGCGAAACCAATACTGCTGTTGCGAGTAGTGCATCTTTGGTAGAAAACACCGATATGCAGGCAACGCCTGAAAAAGCTAATTGATTTCCAAACTGAGCCACTTGTGAATAGCTATTGCATTTTGCTGCAAAGTTGATATGCTATAAGCATACTAAAAGTAAAACTGAATCACGCGAAAATCTAAGTCGATACGAAAGTCGCCATTTTTTTTGATGGCGGCTTTTTTATTTGTAAAAATGGAGGGCAAAAGTATGAAAGTCATGAACACTGTGGACTATCTCAACGCTACCGAGAAGAAGGTTCCTGCTACCAGCAACGACATGTTCGCCTTGCTGATGCAGATGGCAAGCCTTTCACCTCGTCCTATCGCGAAGTGCGATGATGGATTCAGCCTGTCCATTCAGGCATCCTCTGCACATCACTGCGAGAAGGGCGAAAATGGCGTCTACAAGTCTGTCGAACTCGGTTGTCTTTCTTCTCCGGAAGAAAGCCTCTCTGAGTACGAAGACTGGGACGATTCTTCGACGTATGGCTACGTGCCTGTTGAGGTTGTCGATGCTATCATCGCAAAACACGGCGGGATAATCTTGCCGGACTAATCCGTTATCATAAAGATATATTAAAAAAGGAGATATTATATGTAGAGATTTAATAAGTTTTTGAGAAGAAATAAGAATTTTGAGGCAGCAAAACGTATCGCTTAGTTGCTTGGAAAAGGCTTTGGGGGAATGAAAACAATATCAGCAGGGTTATTGACTGTTTTGCTCACAAGCAATATAGCGGCCGTAGAAATTAACCCATGGTTAGCTGCTGGTATTATCATAGCTTTTATTGCAACAAGGGCTATTGCGTATATCGCAGAGTTTTTGCGATTTAAAAGTTATAAAAAACGCAGGGCTATTGCTGTAATTGATGCTTTCATAGAAAGCTATAATGCAAGCAGCATCAATGATATTGTAAAAGATGTCATTGGAAAAATTCCCGAAGTTTTTAGGAAGTAAAAATAAAAAGACATTGGACTTTGTGACAGGAAGTCCGATGCCTTTTATAGTAAATTTAGAAAAAACGGAGGATTTATGATTCGTTTTAAAAAAGATATTCGTCCATACAATTGCTTTAGCAATTTTTATCCTTGCACCGTCGTCGTTGATGGAATGCAATTTAGGAGTGCAGAAGCTGCGTTTCAGGCACAAAAAGTTCCTTTAGAAAAGCGCCGTGATTTCATCTTCTGTACGCCATCTGCTGCAAAACATCTCGGCCGCCATGTTCCATTGCCTGCCGATTGGGACGATGTCCGGGATGAAGCCATGCACAAAGTTGTTTATGCCAAGTTTTCTAAGAACGAGAACCTTCGACAAATTCTATTGTCCACCGAAGACGAAGAACTTGTCGAAGATACTACCGGATGGCACGACAACATCTGGGGCGACTGTTCGTGTCCTAAGTGCCAGTACATCAAGGGACGTAACAAGCTCGGCAAAATCCTGATGCAGGTGCGAGACGAAATTAAAACAGGTAAAATGCAGCATCCATAAAAACATCTTGCCGTCTGCTGCAAAGTAGTTATACTGAAGTCATCTAAAAAATAAAAAGCAATAAGCATTCAAAATCGATATACCGCTATCTCACACGAGATGGCGGTATTTTTGCTTTAGAAAGGATGTGTTTTCGTTGTAATTCATACTACACCAAGACAACCAAAAAGTAAATATAACCGTCAGACAGCAATAGTTGTCTGGGAATCAACAACAGTATAAGCCCCAATGCTGCTTATGCGTAATTTTGCGAAAGGAAGTAGAGAAAAATGTTTGCCGATATTGATGCCTCTAGCATCGTAAGTCTCATTGGTAAACCTGTCTGGGTATTCACTGAGGCTCGTAAATTCAATAGGAATGGTCGTATTTATACGGCATCTAATGTACGCAACGCCATTTATAAAGGAAGTATCCAAACGATACAGATTGAAACCGTACCTGTTTCGCAGGGCCCTTCTAAAGGATGGCTTCCTGCATGCTTTGCCAATGTGACCGTTTCGATTCCTGATGAAAATGGAGTTAGCAAATATAGCCTTTATCTCGAACGGCAGCTTCTTAATGTTACTGTTTTTGAAACAGAAGAAGAAGCCAAACGAGAGATGGATGTTTTTGCTTCTCTCAAGGATACCTGTACCGGCACTGAGATGCAGCTGCGGAATTCAAAGAAAAACCTTTCCCTGTTCAAACAATTGGAGGAGAAATCGTCTTTGTGGAATCCAACCACCGATTTTGGCTCTTCTTTCCTACAATCTGACTATGAGGCTCTCTTAATTGACTGTGAGAAAATCATGGAAACGAAAGACGCCCTCAAGTGGATTTCTTCCAGTTTTCATATTCCGGAAGAAAAAATCACAATTTTATTTGATACGGAATGCTTTGAAAAGAACTGCTTCGGAATATACCGTGTCAAAAGCCGCGAAATTCGATTTCCTCTGTACGATTCCCCAACTCGGAACTATACCCACTTTGGCGTAGATGACAACGGGCGAATGGTTCATAAGGAAATCATCAATGGAGAAATCAAACCTTATAACATTTAAAGGAGAAATTGCAATGGATAATACTACTCCCGTTATCGACACTAAGAAGAATGCTGCCAAGTTTTACAAGGTCGTTGAAACGTACATCAAGCGTGACGGCATCAATGACCTCATGGATTGGCTCGGTTCTACCGATTTTTTTGAAGCTCCCGCCTCCACCAGATTTCATGGTTCCTATGAAGGTGGTTTGTGTCAGCACAGCCTGAATGTCGGGAAGTGGCTGAACAAATTGGCAGAAGGGCTTTACCCCGGTCAGTATACGAAGGAAACGCTCACGCTTGTTGCATTGTTCCATGATGTCTGCAAGGCAAACTGCTACAAGACCAGTACCCGTAACGTAAAGAACGAACAGACTGGTCAGTGGGAGAAAGTTCCTTTCTTTGCATGGGAAGAAGTGCTCCCGTTTGGCGGCCACGGCAGTAAGTCGATGCATCTCGTTGAGAAGTTTGTAAAGCTGACCGACGAAGAGGCTTCTGCTATCAACTGTCATATGGGTTTTGCCAACCTGATGAGCAGTGATGTTGGCGGCATTTCCAGTGCCTTCACTTACAGTCCGCTCGTGTTTCTTACCCATGTGGCAGATATGTTTGCCACTTACATCGATAAGTGCTGAGAGGAGAACATATTTATGAAAATCAAACCTTGTCCTAAATGCGGTTGCTGCGAATATCTTGCAACCGCTCATGTGACGCAGACTTGGCTCATCAATCAGGATGGTGACTTCGTGGAATCTAAAACCGAGTGTGACGAAGTTTTGCACGCTCCTGACCCTGATGACATCTTTACCTGTTCGAATTGTGGGGAAGAAATCCCTCGCGATTTGATTACTCAGTAAGAAGGGAAATAACATGGATAAAAATGGTCGTGCAGTTAAACTCGCCAAGGATACACTTGATGAAATCGGCAATTTCGGCTTCGATAATGAGGCTTACGCCGAGACTATCTGCCGGGGACATCGTACCCTGCAGCAAAACTGGATGCGTATGTCTTTGAAGACTATTGCTAAGATGGCCGAAGCAGGAGACAAAGGTCTGTACGATGACCGCAACGAAAGTGCCGTAAAGATGGCACAGAAGATTCGCGATGCCATCGGCGACGATGTTCTTCCTTACATTTGATTTCACTGCAAGCGCTCGGCCCATTAGGGTCGGGCGTTTGCTTTTTGCTGCAAAGTAGATATACTGTGAGTATCCAAAAAATAAAAATTACTACGAATTAGAAATCGATGTGTCGCTATCTCTGATGAGGTGGCGACATATTTTTATGTAAAAAAGGAGCGTAAAATATGTCTACTAATAATCGCGAGTTTGATTTCTTTGCTCTCATGACAAGTCTGGAAGCTCATATGCTTAAGGACCCTAATGTTCGTGATGCATCTCCCAGTGAAGCCTTGGAGAACTATTTTTCTCGCAAAGGTAAACGCAGTCAGCGCCGCAAGAATGCGTTCCGTGCGCAGCGTCATCGTCGTGATGTGATGGCAGAAAAGTTCGACACCACATCAAAAAACGATGGTATTCTGCGCAAGACGTACAAGGACGGCTACGCAAAATTTGAAAGTTCTCACGGTCGTGTGAAGAAGGAAGATAAGAGCAACAGTTATCACTGCAAGCATCCTCGCGAGCGTCGCCGTATTGAAGCCGCGAATAGCAAGTTGGCGGATTATATGCAGTCTGATATTTGCCTTGACCTCTATGATTCTGTTTTCGATGACGATGATGACTACGATACCTATATGGGACAGCTTTTTTATGACAATCTTGTCTATTTCCTTTGTGAAGAAAGTGGATGGTCTGAGGAAGATTTGCAGGGTATCGGCATCGTTGAGATGATGGATATTGCTTATGAGCTTGGCGCAGGAGAAAAGCTCGGTATCAACAAGAGAACTTTTGCTGTTCCGTGCAATGTGCGGGCTTATGATGGACATATTTCTGTCGAGTGGATGTATGACCGTCTTAGTAGCAAGGCAAAAAAGCTTTTGGATGTTTGCCGCTCCTATATTTATGATGACAACACGGACTGGGATTATTCCTTGGATTTTAACTGCTAATTTGAAAGGAAGATAAAATGATTCACGAATATCAGTTCAGTATCGACTCTATCGATGCTGCAAACAAAGCAACGCATACCACCTATGCAGAAGACAGTATCTGCAACGGTCTTGCGAAAGGTCGTCGTATGCTTGATAAACTGTTTAAGGACGGTGCCCTCACTGCAGAACTGTGGCTCATGGGCGACCCCGCCGATGGTCGGCGGTCTTCGTTGAAGGCATTTTTCGACAGAGGAGACGACAAAGTACGCAAGGTGGAATGTTGAAAGTATTTTCACTGAAATTCCATTCAACATAATTTGACGTTCAAGGAGGATACAATTGGAAAATAATGGTTCTGTGACTATTGCAGTAAATGACTTTATCCATTCGCTTTACGCATACAAGAACATTTCTTTGTATGATGCGAATCATGTTTTTGATGAAGAAAAGTCTGTTCGCTGGAATAGGGAAGAAGTCGAACGACTAAACAACTCTTACGACAGCAGGCTTAGCGAAGCCTATACACAGGCTCGTTCGGAAGCTGCTGCTTTAAGCGCTCGTATTGCAACTGGCAACAATAGCGAAAAAACTCTTTCGCAGACTGCACAAGATATTATTCAGGACGATTTGCTCGATGAGCTTTTGAAAATCACTGATGATTTGAGTAGTAGCGATAATTCCTTAGAGCGACGCACTTACGCCATCGTTAATAAGTATTTGCAATTCGTAAAATTGATACTTGCTATCGAGGATAAGAATAAGCAGGAGCAAACCATTTCCGGCGAAAAGTGGCTGGACATTCGCACTCCATTCTCTTTTCATCATAAAGATGTACTGTATTCGAATATTTTTACCGCTATCGCAGCAGTAAAATACGGTATATCTTTCGGCGAAGATACATCTGGTATCGAAAGTACAGCCACGGCAGCAAAGACGAATGCCTATATCCGCAAGAATAAGCTCAAACAAGTTTGCTGCAAAGTAAATACACTATATGTATTAAGATAAATAAAACACAGCTTTCATAATGCTTCAAAATTTGTCTTAATACGTGAAAACGGCTATCGCTCTTTGAGTGGTAGCCGCTTTTTTTGTTTATGGTTTGTTGCTAAAGCAACGAGCCTCCATTAAATAAAAAGTGAGGAAAAAAGAATGAGCAAGAAAATCAAGAACATCAAGACGAAGAATGTCAAGTCCACCTCTGCTTCCGTTGCGACCAACGCTACGCCCAACTTCTCCATCAACAGCAAACGCGAGATTCTTCCTATCTCCACGACCTCAAAGGGACTTTACAGCATGGGTAGAACCAACTGCTTTACAATGAAGAAGCTCGATGAGTTTATTACGAACTCGATTGAGGCTCGCCGAGATGACAAGACCGTTCCCATCATCCGCGTTGTCGCCGACTACTCCACTACTTTCAGACTGTGGGAACTTGCCGTTGTTGACTACAACACTTGCGGTATGACAAAGAAGGAGCTTTTTTCGAACTACTTCTGCGTTGGCGGCGAGAGCGGGGAAGGTGAAGGTCATATCGCCGGATTTGGCAGCACCGCAATCTTTACACTGACCCGTGGTACGCATCCGTTTTTCGTTGCATCTCAGAGCCATCTCTCCAACGACGCCTATTGCGTTAATGGAGGCTTGCAGGACGACCCTGTTACGCATCAGGCATACACCTACATTGAGCCGTGCAAGATGGAGGATTTCCTGCCTGAAAGTCTGAAAAACAAAAAGTACGGAACGCCAAACACCATTGTTCGTGTATACGTCGATGAGGAGACCATCCGCGATATGCTGCCGAATCAGAAGGGCTATAATCGCGAGACTAGAGCGATTGACCCTCAGACCATTCGTCTTGCATTTGCACAGCACATCTCTGTCGTGTATCGCGAGAAAATTTGTGGCCCCAACCCGATGGCATACATCTATGTTCAGGACTTGGAGTTCCACAAGACCAGCAGCCGACTCGACCTTTCCCTTGAAGATGATAAGACGAAATGGAACCGTCCTATCAAGGCATTTGATATGGATGCGGCCATTGCTGCCACCTCTGCGCAGAAGGCAAACTATTCCGGCACTGTTGTGTGCGGCAACGACTCTGTAAAGTACATCTACAAGTTCGGAACCGTTGACCACAATTACATCGACCACTTTGGTTTTATGGGCGTCGCACCTCTTTATGGGTACTGGGATGGTTCCATGAACAACTCCGGTTTTGATGTGATTGCTCACGGCCAGTCTATTGCCTCGAACCTGATTGAGGAGATTACAGGTCGTAAGCGTCACCCGTCCATGAACCATCTTATCGGTGAACTCATTATTCTGAATGCGCCCAAGGATAAGTTCCGGGTAACCGCAGATAAGAGCAGCCTTGATAAGAGCGATAAGACTTGGAGTCTTATCATCAGCGACATTAAGGCAAACAGCATTCTGCCCGCCTGCAAGACAGACGCAGGCACTTTGCGCGATATGTATGCGATGTATGCCAAGCGTTGCAGCAGCTGTGGTCTGCGTTTTGTCCGCAACTACTCTGTCGGCAGCAGCACCGGCACGAAGGCTCCCGCTATCATTGAGGTCGTTCTGCCTGACAACAGTATCGGTTATTACCTTCTGATGTGCAAGGCAAACGAGACTAAGAGCGGTCCTTCTCTGCGCGATGCGATGCCTCTGATTTCGTCCATGTTGATGATGGAAAGCAATGGCAAACGCGTTCTTGGCGCTTACTTCATTGCCGACCGTTTCTCGAACGGCTTCGTTCAGGACGTCAGCCGTCTCGTTGAGCCTATCAACCGGAACCGCACTGACCGTTTCGAGATTCGCGTTTGCGATACGAACACTCCGCTGGTTTTGGCTGTGCCCGCAGTTTCTGCGCAGGCAGCACCGGTGAATATCAATGTTGGTATCACCATCAAGAAAACCCGCTAAAAAAGCAATCTCTGCCACTTCTTTATAATAGGGATGGCGACTTTGCGAGAAAGGAAACACATGGTAAATAGCGGAAGTGTAGGCTATACATTCGATGGCATGGGTATGCTGATGATTGACGGCAAATGTGTTGACCGTAAAGAGGCTATCTCTGTCATTGGATGCAGCTCAGAAGATTTTGATAATCTGATGCTTGGCAACGCAAAGGGAGTTGAAGAGTCCGGAAAGATTCTTTTCCCGAATGCTACGCTGGCACAGATTCAGCTTTTCTGCTTGCAGCAGATTGTTGCGACCAGTAAGGCTGCATAAGTAAATGTCCGCCGCTCTTTTGAGTGGCGGATTTTTTTGTAAAAAAACATTGCATTTTGCTGCAAAGTTAATATCCTATAAGTATCATATAAATCAAAGTCTTAGACACCTTACTTTATCATTTCGAGCTTTCCACAAAAGCTTGTAATGATAGCGTTGGATGTTTTCGTTTATAGAAATCGACTACAGTCGCTATCTTCGCAAGAAGATGAGCGGCTGTTTTTGTTTTTATAAATGAAGTTAGACCTTGATGGCTATGATAATCCGTTTCTTATCACAAATCGAAATAGTATCCAAGGAGGTACTCATTATGGCAAACATCATCGTTTATGTCCTGCTTTACACTTTCGTTTGGCCTTCTCTTGCAGAGAAGCTGGGTGTGAAGTACATCCGTCTGTCTCAGGTACGAGACAAGGCAAAGCAGCAGGTCTGCCGCGCTATCGACGCGCTGGACCCTGAATATTGCCACATCGCTTACAAGCTTTGCCGCGCTGTTCAGTTCGCCTGCGTTGTCGGCATTGTCTTCAATGTCCTTTTCATGAAGGATATTTTAGACAGTGTGCTGGGAATTGCGGTTACTATCATGTTCATTGTGGGGATGAATAAGGTATGTAAACGCATTGTTGAGCGTTTCTGACGAAACTCTTGACACCAGAAGCTGCTGTCCTTTGGGGCGGCAGTTTTTTTTGTACATAAAATCAAGTCATAAAAAAGTTAATGCAATTTACACTTTTATGTTGTATAATAACAACTATATAGACAACATAGGAGGTATTACAAAAAGTGTTAGGAGAATATAAATCATGGCGAATATATCTAATATGACACGTCAAGAATTTATTCAACTTCTTGAAAAGCGTGAAAAAAGGAGAAAAAAGCTTCGTCGGAAACGGCGGATTATCACTTTAATTCTTTTTTCATTGGCTGTATGTATAACCAATACTGTTGTGGCATTCGCTGCTGAACAAGACATCCCACAAACGAAAATCACAATTAAAGTAGCAGAACCTGTTAAGCTTGTCATTAAGGTTGCAAATCAAGATGGAAATGAAGAAACTTATGATGTAGTCCCCACTGATGATTCCTCATGTGTGCAGGAAATCGTTTCTGACAATGTTGTTTTGCAAACGAACTTTGAGGAAGGCGAAGAACAGAAAAAAGAAGATACTGCCACTGTATCGAGTCAGGAGAATGATATCAGTGAACCCGTATCGGATGAGATACAGGAAATAGATGATGTTCAGGAATCTTCTGAAATCACTGACAGTCAAGATGCCGTATCGATTTATGAGGATACTTCGCAATACAAGAAGTACATGAATCTTTCGGATACCCAGAAAGAATATTTTTCTGATGCGGCCGAGGAATTTGGCGTAAGTGAGGCGATGACTATAGGCATCTGCTATAACGAGTCTCAATTCACCCCTACAGCCACAAATGTCAATACGAATGGCACTACGGATTGGGGAATTGCTCAGTGCAATGACACGACATTTTCTTACCTGAATTCAGTGCTTGGAATTTCTTCCATGTATGATGTTCTTGATATGCAGACCGGAATCCGCGCTTGCTGCGCTTTGTTAGCGCATTATAAAAGTATGGGATTGTCTGAAAACGACATCCTGTTAGCGTATCAGGAGGGGCTTGGCAATTACCAAGATGTTAAGCAGGGCAAGGAAGAACCTTGGAAGGCTTATTACAACGTTTTGAAAAATATCGAGATTTATTCAACCTTGGTGAAAACCCAAGGTGTATAGCGGTCTGTTGTCAGACCGCTATTTCTTTTTGTTGCGTTCTATTTTGATTGACTAATACGCCGTTTTCTGGTATAATATAAGTATTCGGTAAGTATGGCGCACTTTCGTGCCACAATGCAAAGGAGTTTTATTATGCACATGAAGAAAACTTTATGTGTTTGTCTTTCTCTTGCTATCGCGGGTTCCGTTTTTGCGGGATGTAGCAGAGAACAAACACCGGAAGAAATCGAAGCTGCAAGTCTTGCTGCAGTTACACAGGAAGAGCAGGCAACCGGAATGAAGCGTCTGGACAGCCCGAACCTCACGGATTACGAAAAGCCGTTGGCTAATTTCGTTTCCGGCATTCAGGCGAAGGATGCTGCAAAAATTGCCACAGCGCTTGGCTCAGTAGATATTTTCGGCGACACTCTTGACGGCTGGATTGTCAGCAATAACTATGAATCCTTGCAGACGAAGGATTTGCATGATATTAAAATCCAGTCCAGCAAAGACGGAAAAGTCGCAACAATCAATGTGTTCTTTGAAGAGCCCAATGAGGATAAGAGTAACTTCGTTGAATACAAAAGCGATTTTGACGGCAAGGAATGGGATATCACCCCTCCGACCGGACTTTCTACCGACTATACCTTTTATGCGCCTGTAAACTCTGTAAGTATCAATGATGTCGATATGTCGACATACGCCGCCAGCGACAGTAATTATGGATACGCATTCAGCCTTCCGAGAGTTATTGAAACAGACAGTTCTCCAGACTGTGTATTAAACACGAGTCTTGGTAAGTATTCCGGTAAAATCATTAACGCAAGCACATCTTCTTACGGTTCTGCAATACCTATTGCTATGGCTGTGTTTACAGAAGACCAAAAGAAAGAAATCAATCAGTATTTCGTGGACTGTGCAAACAGCGTATTTGATATGATGCGTACGGGTGCTGATAGAGATTCTTACAGCGCATATTTGCTTGATTCCAATGCAGTATCTGCCATCTTCGATGTAGACGGAGATGATAAGCAAGCTGCTATTGCAAATGAAGCAAACGCCGTATCTCGTATCGAGGTATTGAGCGCCGAATCTGTGGCAGGATATCCTGATGCTTACATTTATCACTTTTCCAGCAGTGATTCCATCACTATGAATATTCGTTATAATGCAGTCTTATCATCCGGCGAATGCCATCGATGCGCTGCTGTAACGATGACTTATACGAATGGTTCTTGGAAAATCGCAAAAATCAATTCTACTAACTCACTGTTCACGAATTTAACCGCATTCAACCCTGAATGGTGAGAATTTGAGTAAGAAAGGAAGTGATTCCGCACTTATCTTTGTGTGAGAGATAGTGCGTAGCATATGATTGGTGGACTTATCATTGCAACCATGGTCTGCATTGCTTTGTCGGGATTTTGCTTTATCGGGAATCAGTATGATTTGCTGCCAAGCTTTATTCTTGACGCTGGTCATTATGAGTTCGTTAATGTATTGTATTGCTTGTTTGCGATTGCGTCCTTTTTGTGCGCCTTGATTGCTTATAGGCTTTATAAGCGGGAAAAAGAATTTACAAATGGAACTCATGTCCCAACATTTATGGATTACATACGAGCAAATCAAAGTGAGTATGAAAAACTCTTTGAGGAATATCAGGGGGAAGAAGAACAGAAAAGTGAAATTCTTGTTCCGAGTGATGTAAAAGACAAGTTAGAAGAAGAAGACAGACAGAAAAAACAACAACAGATTATTTCCCCGACTCTTGATGTTAAAAAAATCGGAGAGGGCGTTAAGGAACCCGAAAAGCAGGAAATCCAAACGCATTCTGCATCCGAAGTGGCTCATGTGACAGTTCCTTCGGAGCCTGCTCCTGTGGAAAGCCTGCCACCAATTTCTGTGCCTGTCTTCAAAGCCAAATCCATTTCAACCGTTACAACAAAGACCTCTGTCGCAGCGGAACCCAAGCCAGAACCCATTGTCCCGCCGCCTCCCATTCTTCCTAAAGTTTCTGTTGCTCCAAAGAAGGTTTCTGAAAAGGTAAGCGATGTTCTTCCGCCGTTCGACTTAGCTGTACAGGCATTAAAGAGCGCCGGTGTATCAGAAGCTCTTTATGCTGTCAACGAAAAAAAAGAAGGTGCTGTATGCTCGCTGCATAGTCAAAGTGAATGGTTTATCTTTAATTATGAGAACGGGAAAATGGCAAATACAAAGATTTACACTGATGAAATGGAAGCTGTAAAGGCGTTCGTTCATAATGTAAACGAACTGGCAAAAAATAAATGAGTTTTTCCCGTACATCTGTACGGGATTTTTTATTCTGTATTATGAGGTGTTTTATGGCTAATAACAAAGATGTTTATCGAGTACATGACATTCAGAAAGATACTCGTGTTTTTCTGACAGTCTCCGACATTGCAAAAGCATTGGGTGTGACAAAAAATGCTTTTCGGACTCAGGTAAAAAATGATGTAAATTCTGTACCGTTTCCTGTAATCAAAATCGGAGATGTTATTCTCATTCCTCGCAAAAAGTTTTTAGATTATCTGGGATATGATTGCTACTCAGGAGAAAATGACTACTTTGGGTATCTTGTTCCTGATGAACCGCCCACTGTATTGCCCAAAATGTAATGGAGAATTTCTATGTATTTAATTATTGCAGAAAAAAGAAGCGCTGCCGAAAAAGTTGGCTCCTGCATTAAAGGGGAGTCTTTTAAGAAAGGCGATGGCTTTATTCAAAGCCAAAACTACTATATCACATGGTGTGCCGGACATCTGTATACGCTTCTTGATTTGGAAGAATATGACCCGAATTATGACCCGAACGAAAAACATAAGTGGACTATGGATGGACTCCCGTTCTGTCCTCCTCGTTTTCGATACAAAGTGTCCCAGCCAAAGGGAAATGCATCGATGTGTGCCACGGTAAGAAAGCAAACCAAAGTCATTAAAAAACTGGCAAACGATGCATCCGTCTCGGCCATCTATCATTGCGGAGACTCCGATAGAGAAGGAGAGGTTATTGTCCGCAATGCTGTTCGTGCATTATTGAAAAGCAATAAACCAATTTATCGTATTTGGCTCAACTCCTATACAACGGAATCGGTCATGAAAGCACTTTCTGCAAAGGAGCCCGACAGTAATTATGACGGTTGGGATAATGCAGGTCTTGCGAGAGCGCATGAAGACTGGCTGTTCGGTATTAACGGGACGCGGTACTTGTCTTTGAAATCAGGCGTTCTTTTGCCTTGGGGACGCTGCAAGTATATCATTACAAAAGCAATCGTCGATAGGGAACGCGCAATTACCCACTTTGTTCCTGTGGACTACTTTGCTGTTGTTTCGAAGACGAATGTCAAGGGATACGATATTGAACTGACAAGCAAAAAAACATTCGATAAGGATTCCTCGCCTGATGCTGTAGCTCTTGCAAACAGGTATAATGCAGCGGGCGCAAAGGTCACATCTGTAAAGAAAGACCGTGTTGTCGTAAATCCCGGAAGACTGTTCAGCACAACAGAACTGCAGGCTTTTGTTTCATCGCATTATAAGGGCACGGACCCCAAAGAAATTGAAGCGTCTTTGGAAGAACTTTATCAAAGCGGCTATACTACGTATCCCAGAACGAATTCAAGTTTTCTTACCGCAAGCGATGAACATGATGTAGACCTTGCCATTAACGCATTGAAGCGTGCTGGTTTTCAAAACCTTGTCAATAAACCAAAAAAGAAAAACATTTACGATGATAGTAAGGTTGACGGACACTCTGCTCTGACTCCTACCAGTAATATCCCTGATATTTCAAAGCTGTCCCCGGCACAGAGAATAACCTATGAATGTATTCGTAATCGATTCTTGGCTGTTTTCTGTTCGGAAGATTGTTTGGCAGATAAAACTGTTATTACTATTCGTTGCGATGATGAAGATTTCCAGCTTACCGGAACCATCAATGTCGCAAAGGGTTGGCTGCAGTATGAACCGTTTGGTCAGAAGGACAAGGAAGTACCTCCCTTGAATGATGGAGAGTCCGTTCCTGTTGATTTTAAGCCCGTCAAAAAGCAGACTGCACCGCCAAAACGGTTTACTGTTGCCTCTTTTGGTGCATGGTGTAATGCGCCTTGGCGTAATGAGGATGATTCCGAGAAAACCGATTACACAGATGAAGAATGGAAGCGTATTTTGCATGAAGCTACTATTTGTACGGATGCAACACGAACGCCTACCATAACAGAGTGTCGGAATGTCGGGTATATCAAACTGTCTAAGGGAACGTATTCTCCCGACACGAAAGGGTATCAGTTTGTTGATGCTTGTGAAAAGCTTGGACTTACATTTACTGTCAAGGAAGTCATGGATTTGTCTATGATGCTGTTTGATGTAAGAAAAGGAACCAGAACCATTGATGAATGCGTAAAGACAGCAATGGAGAAGTTGAATCTTATGTTTACACATAAAAACGCCGAAGTAGAAAATCTTCGTCCCGAAAGCACTCCCATTTGTAAATGTCCAAAATGTGGCGGCAATATTATCGAGTGGAAAGAATCCTATTCCTGTTCAAACAAAGGCTGCCCCGCTGTTGTTTGGAAACACAGCAAGGTTCTTGAGAAAATCAACGGTAAAAAGAAGACATTCTCAAAGAAGGACGCCATCGCATTGTTTTCCGGTAAGCCTGTATCCGATAAAGGCTGTGTGAGTCAAAAGACGGGTAAAACCTATGACTGTCTTTTGTATCTCGATTTGACCGGAGAAAAGGCACAAATGAAAATCACATTTGATTCCGCAGCCAGCACCGGCAAAAGTGTTGGAGTGTGTCCTGTATGCGGAAAGAAAATGGTAGAGCGGCCGAACAGCTTTAGCTGTGAGAATTCCTCTTGCGGCTTTACTATCTGGAAGGAGACGAAACGATTCTCTGATATTTTGAAAATCGACGCAGAAAAGGCCAAGCAGCTTCTTGACGGGAAGGGCGTACCTTTTGAACTTACAAATAAGAAAAACGAAAAATATACTACCAACTTGCTTCTCACTGTAAGTGTTTATAATGGGAAACATTATCCGAAATTCGATTTGCCTGTAAAGCCTCCAAAAAAGTATTGAAATTTCCTTGCAATTTGCTGCAAAGTAAATATCATAAAACCATAATATAAATCAAATTTTGAGAGATTGCAGCCTCGTGTGGGAGGGTCTGCCGTTTTATACATTCAAATTCGGTATTTTAAGCCGCTATCTGTTTAAGGATGGCGGCTTTTTGTCGTCTTTGAATGTTTTTCTTTTTTATCTCGCTATCATTGCGAGTTTATATATAAACGCAAATCAAAAAAACAACCCGACTCTTAAAGGAATCGGGGCAAAACTCGAAAGGAGAGTTTAAAATGTTCGATGAACTCGAGTGCAGCTCGTCTGAGTTGATTAGTCTGTACGACTATGACCCGATGCGGGAGTATGAACTCCGGCTTGAATCCGAAATCGAAATCACGAATGAAAAACTGTGGTCTGATGAAGATGAGGATGATAAGCCCAAGAAGCGTTGCCGTTCCAGTGGTCGTCGTAGGACGCGAACAACTAAAAAAGCCGTGTAAACGTAAATCTAAAATCATTGAGGAGGTAAATCGCAATGAAGAAGAACAGCAAAACCGTAGTGAGTGTGGATGTTTCTAATGTCCGCACACGGAACACTTGGGGCTCCGTAAAACCCTACACGCGTGTTGAGATGCCCAAGACTGCTTATAAACGGCAGGGGAAAGGGCGCACTCCTCGCGGCGAGCGATAATATCGCTATTGGCAGACTGGTTTTGTACCAGCCTGCCATTTTTGTTCTCAAAATGAACGCGCAGTTGTATAAAACCACTTTTTGTGGTATAATATAAGTAAAGAACAAAAGTATTCGTTTGTGCTATGTGTGAAGAGGTGAATTGAATTTTGGATATTAGCGCATTGAAGATAGCCCCTGCTAAAGCAGGGCAATTAAGAAATAAGGGAATCGGAACGGTAGAGCAGTTATTGACCACTTATCCGATTCGATATCAGGATTATAGAAAAAGAACGTCATTAACTGAACTGTCAAACCACATAGGTCAGTCGATTACGGTTGTTGGTGAAGTATGTAATCTCCGTGGAAATTACCAAAAAGGTATGGTTCTGTGTTCGCTCACGGACCATAAAGGCAACTTTGTCAATATTGCATGGTTTAATCAGATTTTCATAATGAAGCAACTATGGAACGGTTGCAATATTCTGGTTCATGGGAAGCTCACCTACAACGATATATATAAAAACTATAATATTGCCGGGCCTACTTATTTCTCCTTGAATATCGGAACAGGTGATGACCTTATCCCTATGTATCCAAGCATCAAAGGAATGTCCAGCAACTATTACAACGACTGTCTGATAAAGGCTCAGAATCTCTATGCATTTACTCCATCAATTTTGAGGAATCCTATCAACACAGCTACTGAGGAAAATTTGAAGTTACTTCCTCAAAGAGATTTTATCAGGATTGTACATCATCCGCAGACTGATGAGGATTTGAAAGCTATCGAGAGACGAAAGGCTGCCGAAGTTCTCATTCCATTTGCGAAAGAGCTCACAAACAGAGAATCTGTTATCGCTGCACCAAGGTATACTGAAATCAATCTTGCAAAAACAAATAACCTGATTCACAACGTTACAGCCTCTTTGCCCTTTGAATTGACCGAAGACCAAAAATCTGCTGTCAATGCCTTGCTAAGTGATGTGAAAGCTGGCAGGAGAATCAATGCTCTGATTCAAGGTGATGTTGGCTGCGGCAAAACAGTAATCGCGGAGCTTATCTCGGCCATTTTTGCTGTAAATGGATATCAGTGTGTAGTTATGGCTCCGACCAAAATCTTGGCAACTCAGCATTACGAAGACTTTAAAAAGCTTCTCACACCTGTTGGTATTGAGGTAGAGCTTTTGGTTGAAGGGCAAAAAGCAGCCGAGAGAAAGAAAACTATTGCGCGAATCAAAGACGGTTCTGTGAAAATCATTATCGGAACAAGTTCTGTGCTGTCGGAGAAAGTTGAATACAAAGACCTTGCGCTTTTGATAACAGATGAAGAGCATCGGTTTGGTGTTGCGCAGCGAGAAGCTTTAATGGAAAAAGCCAAGGATGGAATCCATTGCATTAGCATGTCTGCTACACCTATTCCGCGCAGTTTGGCATTAGCTATAAATGGAAATAGCACGAGAATCATCGATGTTAAAACTATGCCGAGCGGGCGAAAACCGGTACAGACCATTCTTTTTGGTAACGAGGAGAAAACATACGAGGCTATGTACCGTCAAATCGCAGAAGGGCATCAATGCTATATCGTCTGTCCTTTGGTCGATAAGTCAGACTCGGAATCTATGGAAAATGTAGAGTCCGTGGATGAAGCTTATCAAAAAGCAACCGATTACTTCCAGACGCATCATCCCTCTGTAAAGATTGCTGCTATCACCGGTAAAACAAAGAAGGTTGAACAGCAGGAGATTCTGAACGCTTATGTTGCTGGCAATATCCATATCCTGATTGCAACAACTATTGTCGAGGTTGGCGTAAACGTTCCGAATGCTACAGTTATGGTCATTAAAAATGCCGAGCGATTCGGACTAGCACAGCTTCACCAGCTAAGAGGGCGCGTCGGTAGAAGTTCAACACAATCTTATTGTGTTTTGCTCAGTAAGGACAAAGAGAATCCTCGACTTCTCACTATGGTGAGGACGACGGACGGATTCGAAATTGCGAAAGCTGACCTCGAACAAAGAGGTGCTGGAGACCTGATTGGCGTTGAACAAAGCGGATTTAATAAAGTTCTGACCTGTATGGCGCAGCATAAAGAGCTTTACAATGCAATCTTGTCAGAAATCGGAAAAACAATTTGAGATGATAGCTGCCAGTGATGGCAGCTATTTTTTGAAAACTTTTTTAGAAAAATACTTGCTATTTGCTGCAAAGTAAATATACTCAAGACATCACAAAAATAAAACACTCCTTAACGAGCCACGCTGTAATTTATAATCAGCTTTAAAGCTGCTATCTCAAACGAGATGGCGGCTTTTTTGTTTTTATTTTTGTTTTTCACGTCGTAAGACGAATTCGCGATGCGGGAACGCGGATTATAAATCCACTCTTTTGAGTGGCTTCATCGAAGCAATTCGATGTTTTATTTATAAAACCACTCATCGAGTGGCAACGCTGAAGTGATTTGGCGAAAGAAATAAAGAAAAAACAAAAAATAAATTTATGTACTGGAGGTACACTGCAATGACAAATACGAACATTTACACCCGCCTGAACAACCTCGTTTGCGCCCTTCGTGCCGACGAAGACAACTGTGACCTTGTCGGAACTGTCAGGGATACAGTTGATTCGTGCCGCAATTATGTCGGCATGGTCGACCGCATGGAAGCGAACATCCGAACGGCTCGCGAGACCATGGATGCTGAGGATTTTCGTCGCAGAGTTCAGACTCTCGACATGAATCGCCGCACAGCACATGAAGGGCTCATGATTGATGTTAACATGCTTAACAAAATCTGTGCCAACATCGGTATCCCGCCTGTCGCTGATGTGGACGAGGACAACCGCGAGAGCTACTACTCGTTCGCCAAGAAGGTTGCTGAGGCAGCTGAGTTAGGCGAATTCCAAGAGTGGTAATTCTCTCCTCAGACAAGCGCTTTCCCTCACGGGCAGGCGCTTTTTTTGTGCCTCCTGTTGTGGTATAATATAAGAAAAACCATAGCGAAAAGGAGACAATCATGAGTAACATTGAAAGAATCGAAAAGCTCGCTTCCGCTGTTGATGTAGATATGCAGGAAGACGTGGAAAGCGTTGTCATTAACGCCGGAAAATACGTTGCCGCTGTAACGGAGATGGAATGCTCCGTCAGAAACATGCAAGGCTTAAAAGGTCAGGACTATCGTGACAGGGTAAGTCAGACTGATGCTGCAAGAACGCGTGCGCATAACGCGTTTATCGATGCAGTCAATCTTGCTAATCGTTTGGCTGAATCCGTCAACGCTGAAAAAATCTACACCGGAAGCTCCGAACGACGCGCATATGGTGACTTTGCCTTTGCCATCGTAAAGGAAATCTTCGAGAGTCGAAAGTAACTCATGCCGTCCCGCTTATTGCGGGGCGGTTTTTTGTTGCTATTTGCTGCAAAGTACATATAATTCAATATATAAGATAAATCATAGTCTTTTATTCTATCTGGTAACGACAGAAAAGTTTATCTTATATTCAAAATCTGATTTTAGCAGTCATCCTCTTCATGCAGGGTGACTGCTATTTTTTGTGAAAGGAGAAAACTCATGGATTATAAGAAATTCTATAACCAGCTTATGAACAAGGATTTCAAACCGAAGCCGAATACCTTTTTTACTTCTGGTGAGTACAAGAACTATTCTGAGGTTCAGGTTGGTGCTGTTGTTTCTACCGCAGTGGATTACATTCGTAATGTGCTGCACTTTGACATCCCACAATATGAAATCATGCGTCGTTCATCTGTGCCTGTTTTTGTCCAGTATAACGAAAACGGAAACACAGCATACACGGATGGTTCCAAAATTGTGATGAATGCTGCCAATGACCTCGTTGCAAACTACAAATCCATCTACATGCAGCACGCATCACTGCAGGGTATGCTGCGCCACGAGACTGCGCACATCCTGTTTACGGACACTTCTGTAATTGCCAAATGGTGTAAGGCTCTTGTTTACGGGCGTATGCTTCACCAGCCGGACAATGTGAATACTCCGGACGGCAAAGAAATCATAAAACGCCTTGCGGATGACCCTGTCTTTGCGGGTGTCTATGCTAACCTTGCAAAACGCATTGAAAACAGTGTGGAAGACGGCTATATCGAGGCTGAGCTCGACACTATCAATGATGGTATGGGTGATACGATTCGGTATCTTGCAACCACAAATGCAGCCATGATTGAACAGCTGATGGATGCGGACGAATTCAACTATGAAAAGTATGACAGCAAGTTCAATGCTGTCGCAACTTTCATCCTCGTGTACGCAAAGTTCGGTTATGAGTTCAGTAATGTTCCTGAGGACATGGTACCATTCTTTGATACACTGAAAGGTATCATTAAGGAGTGTATTTCCAGCCGTGTACCGACTACCAGAATTGCCAATATTAACAAGCTTATGATTGCCATGTATCCCGTTCTGAAAGAACAGATTGAGAATGTCAGTGATGCAATCAACGACCAGATGCAGTCAAACGGTCCTTCCGGTGAGAACAATGACAGTGAAGGCCAGCGTGGTGAAGGGTCTGGTTCCGGTTCTGACGGTTCTGATGAATCCGATGAATCCGGTTCGTCTGACAGCCAGTCTAAGTCCGGCAAAGGCAAGCAAGGCAATGGTGCTGGTGGTTCTATGAGTGGTTCCGATACCATCCTTATTCGTTCCGATAAAAAGACGGACGAGAACAACGAAAGCGGTTCTGACGAGGATAGTGACAAAAAGGGAGAAACATCTTCCGAGAAGAACGATTCTGCCAGCCAAGATGCTTCTGATTCTTCGACTGGCAAGTCCGGGTCTGACAAAAAGGACACGAGTGATGGCAGCAATTCTTCCTCTAAAGGCAATAAGACGGATAGTTCTGATAAAGGCTCCGGCTCTGATTCCAAGAATGCAGACGGCACATCCGAAACGGATGCAAAACCGAATGGGAGCAAGTCTGATGAAGGGAAATCTGATAAGGATACCAAAGCAGAGGGCGGCAAGGATGGAAAGAATACATCCGCTGAACCTAAAAAGATGACTGCCAAAGAAGCCGAGAAAATCAAAAAGGAAATCGATGACATTTCTCAGAAAGTTCCTTCTTCGGATAACAATGATTGCACTGATTCTTCGTGCAAGACTTCTTCCATCTTTAACAGCAACAATGTTGGAACTGATGCGAAGAACAATGCTGGTGAAAATGTGCGTCAGCAATCCAAGCAGGAGGTAGGCAAGAATCCTCAAGACAAGGAGATTCGGAATATTCCGGGTGGTTCTGGTCTTCCGGAAAAATCAGCCTATGATGATGTCACTTCGATTGTTAGCGACATGCAGAGAACCGCTGCGGAAGCAAAAACCGAAAAGCAGCGCGAAAAAGATTTGAGAGAGGAAGCTGCCGAGCTTACCGATAAGTACAAAAATATGCTGGCTCAGCAAAAGCGTCCTGATATCGGTTATTTCAACCAAAAAGCGCGTTTTCTCGATGGTATAGGAAGCATCAGCATCACTCGCGTGGTAACACCTCCGGTTGGCGCAGAAAGCGTTTATCAGGCTGTTGCGGGGGTGGTCAAGAGTGTATCCCGGCCTACACAAAGAGAAATCATTAAGGCTATCAAGGACAAGAGAAACGGCTATAAGCTTACCGGCCTTACAATGGGTCGGAGAGTCGAAGCCAGTCTCATCCATCACAATGATGGCAAGTGTTTTTCCAAGAGCAAATCTCCCGAAGATGTTCCTGAACTGTGCGTAGGCGTTTTGCTCGACCAGTCCGAGTCTACAATGGGTGAGATTATCAACTATGAACGCTTACTGGCGCTGACTATCGAGGATATGTGTCGTTCGATTGAAATCCCCGCGATTATCAATGGATACAGCGGTGGCGGTGGTACAGTAAGGATTATTTCCTATGTTGAGCCGAATTCCGTAGACCGGAAAAACGCTCTTCGGTTGACTTCTATGCGTGCTGATGGCGGTACTCCTACCGCAGAAGCGCTTGCATATATGCTGAACCGGTTGGAAAAGCGCTCTGAGCCTTTGAAGATTTTGTTTGTTGTTACTGACGGAAACAGCAACAATAAAGCATATCTTCCGATGCTTTTGGCCGAGGCAAAGCGGAATCATATCATGGTCATTGCTGCAGGCATCGGTGCTTGTCGCCAAAGTATTCATTCGGAGTTTCCTGAAAACTTCTTGGATATCAGCGATATGAACAGCATGCCTCGCAACATCTGTAATATCATCAAACGTAAACTTGTCAAATAAAGGAGGACGAGAATTATGTTGTACGGGCTGATGCAGTCCGATGGGAAAATCATCCGCAAAGAGGCTGAACTCTATAAGCTTCTTATCACAGCAACCGACAAGGATGGCAAGCGTTTCAACAAAAAGACTTCTGCGACCGTAAAGGTTGGAGATACTGTCTATCGTGAACGCTATGTATCCGCCATTTTTGAGTGTACATGCGACACATCCGATGGACAGTCTGCACGCACTCATCTTGGTCATACTTACAAGAAAACCGGAATGATTCGCGCCCCGTTTAAGGTGGTTGCTATCGATACCTAAAAAATATGCCGCTGTCTCGAAAGAGATAGCGGTTTTTTCTTATGTATGCTGTTTTTTATGCCCTTTATTTCGCTAAATTCTTATTTAGCGAAGTTATGCCACGCTTGTTTTTATGTGGGAATTTACTCCCCTCGCTTTCGTTACTTGCATTTTTTAACGCAAATTTGCAGGACTTAATGCAAGATGCAGCTTTTAGTTTTGCAAATATTGCCCAGCGTCTGCATAAGAGCGATTCTACAATCTCCCGCGAAATCATCCGCAACCGTTATCAAGTTTAAACCAGCGCCAACCACACCGTGCTCTGTGCCAGTGTAAATGTCTGCACAATGGTAAGCCTTTGCAGTACCGATTGTAACCGTACAAGCTGCGCTGATTGCGCCGAGGTCTGTCATGTGACCACCACCAAACTACCGGCTACGCTATTGCACATATCATTCTTGCAAAGTCTATCGATGGATGTTTCGATTTTTCTAAAGCATATTTATCTTTTTCGGCTCAATGCATTATATTTATGGTATAATTTTCGTTGCAAAAGAAGATATAAGTGCCGGATTTAGCACTTATGTAAATACACATTGTGTAATTATTATGATATAATCCGATTTGTACAACGCAAACCAAAGGAGAAATATTAAATGCAGAAAGCATCGTACAGTCTTAGCGCTATCAGGCATTGCAAGCAATTAGTACAGAACACTTCTTGGAGTACGCGGCTAAAATCAGAACACTATTCGAGAAGTGCGGAGATAAATAGCTTGTTTGCTTCGTGCCAAGAACTCCTGAACAGTATACTGTTTTGTCCAGACTTCTCCCCTGCTTATGATTATCAGCAAATGGTCATTTCCAAAAAGTATACAAAAGCCCAGCTCGACAACCAGCTACGCGTTTGCCGTTCTTTTGTAAATGCTCAAATCTCGCTTATTGAAAATGCGATAAAAGATAGTTCTGTGGATTGCGTGCCCTAATTGTTTCTCATACAAGGCAGTTCGCCAAGCCGGAGGCTGCCAAGAAGTCGAAAGCTAAGCACTTAGAATTGACACACTTCTGTCCATCGCAGAGTGGACTTGCCCGGCGTAGGAATTGCAAAACATATAACGCTCCCCTCCCCTATTGCGATTACAGCCACCAAATGTAGCAAACCTGTTTGTGTTAGTCTTTCGGTCAGAAACAGAGTCCTTCCTTGTGCTGTGGTGTGACAGTTTTCTACATAGATTAACTCTTAGAGATTTTTTTGTTTCTGTTGCTCCAACAAGATTGCCTCGGCATAATTCGGCAAAGTTCGTGGCGCAACTATAGCCTCATAAACCCGTTCTTGGTTGCAATATCGAATTCTGAAAAGACTCACCCCGCATCGAGGTGAGTGGTATGAAAAAAAAATATCCTTTTATGCGGTTTTCTCCAGCATATACGATAGAATCGTATATAGTGGCAAAAATCTGACAAATTCGGGTGCAAGGTGTCTGCGCACTTCTGCAAATACACACCATTTTATCGACATCTCGGATAAACTGTTCGAGTCAGAAGCGCTTTTTGGTAGTGTTGACAGTGCTTGCTGTCTCTCAGAGTTACATCGCCCACAATACCAGCGCCGTGACTACAGCAACAGCTACAAGCTGCCGTTACCAAAATAGCCATAATCGTTTGCCATAGTACACTACCTCATTTGCTATATTTGTCCTTGTTCCCTGTGAGAATATCTTCGCAGACAGACGCATACTCCGGCAGCATCTCCAAGAACGGCGTCCAGCGCAGACGCACTTCCTTGGTTTCCATCTCATCCAGATTACTGCTGTCATTCCAGCTTTCCGTTTCCAAAACGACATCGGTCACAATTTCGCTGAACAGACGGTACGCTAAGCTGTGCGTTGTGTGGAAGCTGCAATATTCCTCGCCCAGCCGCTTATCTGGATTTATAGTCATAAGAACATACCCGATTTTCTCGGACCAGACAAGGTCTAAGTTGGAATGCCGGTGGATGTACCCGGAAAAAGCATCGGCAATACGGTCCATTTCGGCATCACGCTTTATATACTTAACATTCATGGTGCTTGTCCTCCAAAATCCTTATAGTCTCAATCTCGGATGCGCCGAGCACAGGAGTGAAGTGGTGTGGCTCGATTACAGAGAGGTACGCATCTTCCGCACCGTTCTCAGGATAGAACTCATCCACAACGCCGCGATGCTCCACGGTATCATTGCTGCGTGTCCATGCGATTCGAGTTCCACAGGAGCATTTTGCCATTACATTGATAATTTCATTTCGTATCATTATTTGCCTCGCATCATTCATAGAAAGGGAGTTTCTTACTAAACTTTGTAGCCAGCTCTCGTGCTGCGATTCGTTCCGCAGCCAGATGGTATCGTTCATCACTGTCTGGCTCTGTAGCTTCAACCTCTGCTTTCATTGTGTTCTCGTACTGGAGCAACGCTCTGCAGATGACATCTATATCGAACTGCCGGGTCGGGCCAAGGTCGTAATATTTGTTTCGTCCTGCGGGAAGTGTTGGGATGTTCATACCTGTGCTCCTTTCTCAGTCTCCTTCTTTGAACTCTTCGGCTTCATACGGTGCAGTGTATTTGCACTCAGGGAAGTTCTTGCAGCCATAGAATTGACTGCCCGGCTTCGGACCAAACTTTGCAACGCGGAGCACCAGAGCGCCGCCGCACAATGGGCAGACCTTTCCAGATTCTTTCTTTTTCTTTTCCAATACGTCTTTCGGAATAGAACCTGTCTCAATCCACTTACGGAATTGCGTGACAGACATACTGTACTCAATGCCGTCTTTGTCTTTCAGGTCGATTCTGACGGCTCCGTCAATGTAGTTTGTCAGCATGTATTTCTTCTGTTTTTCAGTGAGAGGGGTCCACGAATATATGTGTTCAGAAAAACAGATTATACAGCTGTTGGGAACAAGCCTGTGGCGTGGATAATTAGAATAATTTGTCATGTCAATTGCCTCAAATGCAGTGAATTTGGCTGCCATAGTCAGTGATGTACGCTCCAACTATGTAGTTGGGGTGTTTTTCTCTCTTTACCAAAATTATATCAAACTGCGCATCCTATAATTTGGACTTCCAGCAAGAATACATCATCTTCGGGATAATGTACAAAAATTACAAGCAATTTTTGCCATGCAACATCTAAGACGGATTGTATTTGTTTTGCTTTTCGATAGCATTCCCTTCTTGCTGTCTTGTTCTCAGCGCATCCAGCAACCGACGAGATTCTTAACGAGATAATTGCCAATTCCTTTTTCTGTTTTTGATTTTTTGTTTTCAGAAAACACATATTACTTCGTACCGTGTAGAACTGTGCTGTCTATAACAACTGTAATTTCTTAGTATGTTCGATGTCCTATTCCGCGCAATCTGACCAAAGAGAGATTTTTACACTTCAAAACCGTAAAAAACTACGTTTAGATATGCTGAGAACCCATTCGCTGCTCTCCCCTTCCCTGTTTCTCATCAAACCTCCTTGTTTATAAAAGGAGGTTTTTTGTTGCCATTATTTAAAAAATGCACTTCAAATAGCGCACAGATGAATACTATCTGTTAAGATGTTGCAGATAAATACAATATGTAATGTTGCAACTCTCTGTTTTGTAAGTTTTTTGCTCGTCACTATTGTTATTTAGAACACATTTTCCGAATTATTTGAGGTACTGTTGCAAATTTTGAAAAAAGAAACTCCCTTTATCAAAGCAAAGTCTAAGCGAAGCATCACAAGATTTCTCGTAATTTTTAAAAAAACTTCTCCCTTTCTGATTTAGAAAGCCATTAAAAAACGAGAATTTTATTTCGATACTTCGTTGTATTTACTTTTTCTGTTTTTTAAAAAATAAAACTCCTTTTATCGTGTAAAGTTCCTTCCTTTACACGTTTATCCTTATCTGTTCCTTTCCCTATTACTTGTCTGGAACAGGATTCTTTCTGACAAGAATAAGTTTTTGCCGAAATTCAATATTTTGAAAAACAAAACTCCCTTTATCAAAATGCAAAAAGGTAACGCCCCTTATCAAATCTAAAAAACGCAACTCCTTTTATCGGAATTTATCGCGCAATCTGAAAAAAGAATCTCTGTTTGGTTCAACAAAACTGCTTCGTCATATCTTATGTAGTCTTTTGTTCCACATATAGGACAATATACGGTTCAAATCATAACACTTCACCTGTATTTCACGATGCAACGATATAACGCAAGCTATTTTTTAAAAAATAAAACTCCTTTTATTCTTCATACCACTCCCCTACCGTCCATACCAGACGTAGCTTTCCATTGCAAAATCCAATTTTTGAAACAATAAAACTCCTTTTCTCAAAATTTAAAAAAGAAACTCCCTTTTTGAGAGGGGACGCTTGTTGTGTTTGGCAAGGAAAAACAATGGTAATGCTGTAATCAGGTTCGTTTTGCACAGGAGTAGTACGAGATACAAACATTCTGCGTCCAGAGCTCATTTTTTAAAAAAATTTCTCCCCTTTATCTTGTGAGTAGTGTTTCAAAAACACACAATTTGTAACGATATATCGATAATATATACTGTCCTATTTTTTGAAAAACAAACCTCCTTTTATGGCTGACGCCATCGCTATAAACCCTTTCACCTCTCCCCTTCCATGCCAGTGATGCAAAAAGTATCACGACAGACATGGAATTCTCTCCGACTGTCCATGATTTTTGCAACAAAAAACTCCTTTTCTCAAATTTTGGAAAACAAACCTCCGTTTCTCAAATTTAAAAAAAGAAACTCCCTTTGTCAGCACTCCCCTACTCTTCTCCCTTGCAGCGATAAAGACAACTGATGTCTGACGCCGCGTATGGATGAAGCAAAGTATTTTCTCGGCCTTTGTTTTACGCTGGAGTCTTTCTTTAAAATTTTAAAAAACAAAACTCCTTTTATCGTATCCGTTGGCACTCCCCTCTTCCTTGACGGCGTACAGAAAACGCCGTTCAGTCAGGTGTAAATCATCTAATACGACAAGTTATTCTGCCATATGAATGCTATTTGTCAGTCATGCTCTATCTCAAAAGGAGTTTTGTTGATTACAATATTATCAAAAATTCTCCTTTTGACCCATCAATTCGACTCCCTCTGAAAGTGAAAAAAACTCCTTTTGAGCATCAATAAAACTCCCAACCCACATATATATAATAAATAGAAATAAAGAGATAAAAAATAAAATTATTATTTTTAAAAATAACGACAGACAATAAAACTCCCTCTATCACAAAAGGGAAAATGTTGTTGACAACTTCCCCTTTATGGTGTAGTATGTACTTACGAAAAAAGGCCGAGAAAGCTTATAACGGGCGTTGTAGGATGTCGGGCTTCATCTAATAGAAAGCCGGTTACTATTTATGGCAAAGGAAAAGAAAACTGTTATTGAGGGCGAGGTTCTGGATAGTCAGAACCATCACTCCCCTGCTCGGAACAAGTTATCCGTTACGAGTATGACGGTAGTGACCAAAAGTAATGAGTTGATACAAAAGACTCGTTACTCACTTCCAAAGACGCAGCAGAAGTTGCTCCTTGCAATGATTGCGCAAATCAACCCCAAGGAAGACACTGACCCGAATAAAGTCTACACGATGTCTTTCAGTAATTTTTCACGCCTGACAGGTGCAGATACTCGCAGCTCGTCTTACAGGACTTATCTAAAAAACACCATCAAAAAACTGGCCGATTCGAGTTTCTGGGTGGATGATGGTGCAAAATCCAGTGATTTGTATCGCTGGATTAGCGGCGGAACGAATATCGATTTCGAGAATAAGACCATCAATATGCGATTCTCTCCGGAGATATTCCCCTATTTAACGCAGCTCAAGTCCAACTATACAAGCTTCGATGTAGAATATTTGCTTAAAATGAACAGCACATATTCTATGCGTATTTATGAGATTATCCTCTCTTATGATAACGGCGAGGCAGATTACGGATACACCAATGGCATCGTATTTCAGCCTGCAACGGATGAATTTCTGAGAGCCAAGTTTCCCAAAAGCGCAAAGCGTCTTCATGGATTCAAGTATAAGGTTTTCAATATACAGGATTTGAAGCTTCAGCTCTCCCCTGCCCCGGATGATGGCAAGGGTGGAAAACAGGATAAGCCCTTAACGGAGAAATATGCGAGCTACAAAGATTTTGATAAAAATGTTCTTACCAAAGCAAAAGAAGAGATAAATGCTGTTTCCAACCTCTGGTTTGATTATATTCCTGCGCGGATTGCCGGAGAAGGCCGTAAGGGATATCAGCTGCTCTATTTGTTCATTCGTTATAAAACAGCTGAAGAACTTGAAGAAATCAGAGAGAATAGTGTAGTATCTATCTATGATGATATTATCGTAGAAGACCGCAAAAACAGAAAACATAAAGATTCTGTTGCTGCTCCTGAAATTAGCAGAGGCTTGATATCTGCTGACATTTGTAAGTTGTCGGTGACAAGGGCAACCAGAGAGCTTGAAAAACTGGCAGACTATGAATCTATCCATGATAAATTGGGAAATGATTTTGAGTCCATGATATCGGGTGTTCTTGTTTATGTGGCTAGAACATTAACAAATAAAAATCCGAGAAAGGCAGACCTTGCAAAAGAAACCTTAGATGCTTTAAATCGTGTTTTGGAGCATAATGAAAACCTTAAATATTGGGTTGTTGGCATGGCTCAAATGATGATTGAAAAAAGAGATGCTGGCAAGTTGAAGTCAGCGCAATACAATGCCGCAATCGTAGTTAATGCGATTGAAGATGTTAAAATTATTGAGGATGGAAAACAGAAACTTAAAGCGATAGAAAGCGGGCAGGCTGATAAGTTTAATCAGCGTTGGATGAGTCAGTTCGATGAATAAAACACCCGCCCCCTATTCTATTTGCTAATTCACAATAACAGCAAAACACTCCCGCAGCCAGACGGCACGGGAGTGTTTTTTGTGCAAAAATTAGGAGCAACAGAAACTATTGATTCTTGCGTTTTTACTTTTTGTATAAAGGTGTTGAGAAAATCTACAAATACGGGAGCAACAGAAACATTTGAAACAAGAGTTTTCACTGATAGAAACGGGCGACATTTATCCCCTATATATTGTTGACATTGCCTTCTAACATGATATAATTATAGAATAAACAGCAACAGAAACTTTATACTTACAGATTTTACTTGTGAATTGAACGGAGATAAAAATGAGCGCTAAAATCATAACTATAGCTATTGAAAAAGGCGGCTCTGGAAAAACGGTGACCGCCTCTAATCTTGCATACCTGATGGGTGATGAAGGCAAAAAGGTGCTGTGTGTGGATACAGACCCGCAGGGCAATTTGACATTTGCTCTTTCTGGCGGCAACAGTATTACGAGCGGCATTTATCATGGCAAAGCGTTGTATGATTTGTTTGACGGATTCAGGTACACCCATACGCGTGACTACATCGTAGAAACCGAGTATGAGAATGTTGATATGATACCGGCGAGCAGCCAAACACCTCGTATCAACAAGCGTCTGCAAGACTTATATGAAGATGCACAGCAATTTAAAGAAGGAGACCCCAAAAAGCTATCGAGCATGGGTGACTTCCTTCTCTATTTCTTGAATCAGGTGCGCGATGATTACGACTATATCATCATCGACACGCAGCCAACTCGCGACAGCCAAATACTTTCCAATGCCATCGCGGCTGCAGATTATGTGCTGATTCCGATGCAGTGTGATGCTTTTTCCGAAGACTCCGCTTTTCGTACCTATTCGATTTGCAGTAAGTTGAGCAAGGACCCAGCGTCCAGACTCAAAGGTATCGGTGTAGTTCTTACGATGGTAGATAAAGGCGCGGCAACGCGTGAGACGCGGGAGGAGTGTAAGTCAGAACTTGGCTCCGCACTCTTTGAAGCGGAAATTCCAATGGCTTTGGCGGTCAAAAGCTCTGTAAGAAAATGTGTACCGGTCTGCTATTCGGCGAGAACGCAGCCAGTAGGCAGAAGCTATGCCGCTCTTTACGAGGAATTGAAAGAACGCCTTGATAAGCTGGAGGAGAACTGAAATGGGTATGAAGACTAAGCCGTCGAAGGCCAGCGCAAAGAAAGTTGTCATGCCGAGCAAGGAAGCAATCATGGATTGCAATAATAATGAAGCAGGAGAACTCTTGCTCAGTAAACTCGTGAACGATAAAACTATCGAATACGCCAGCAGAGATATCATGCTCTCTGATATAAGGCTCAATCCAGATAATGAGGTCTTCCGGCAGGATGATAACGATGAGGATATCAAAACTCTTGCGGAAGATATTGAAAGGAATGGACTGATGCACAACCTTGTCGTGCTGCCACAGCAGGAAGGCAAGAACACGGTGTACATGTTGATTTCCGGTGAGCGTCGCTATCGTGCTCTTAAATATCTGGAAGAAAAAGATGCGAGCTGGAATACGGTAAAGCATTGCAATGTTATCACAAGCGATTTAACAGATAACGAGAAAAAGGTTTTGCTTTACAGTGCCAACCTTCAGGTTCGTGGCGGATTTGGTAATGAAAAGATTCGTCGAAAGGCAATGGTCAGCTTTATTGAGTGTCTGCAAAAAAGCCCATACAATCTGACCGAGGCGCAAGCAAAGAAAACAATCAAGAGTCTGAGTCCGGAAAATACCAAAACGCTGGATAGGGACATCAGAACAGAAAGAAACCTTTGCGCAGAACTTAAAGTGTTATTGGACGGAGGGTATGTTAGCAGAAGCGAAGCAGATATCTATTTGCATTTCCCCAATGACAAGCAGGTAATGATTGCTGAAAAGCTGCAAGGACTATTCGCTGTAGATTGCCATTCTGACGCAGAAAGACCAGACGAGCGTAACAGCGTTGAAGTACGACGTGATAACCTGCACATCACATTCCGTGAGGCGTTGTTTGCTGCAACCAAGGCTGGAACTTTTGAAGAACTCGATGCAATGTTCGCAAAAGCTCTGGAAGATTATGAAACAGGATTAAAAACACTCAATGACAAAGCTGCTGAGTATGCTGCTGCGAAAGCAAATAATAGCGAAAAGCAGATGGAAGAGTTTGAGTACGATAATAAGAATCAGGCCGCAAAGGAAAAGAACGATAAGAAAAAAACGGTAAGGGCAGAGGTATCTAAGAACGCTGCGGAGACCGTCGTTCAGAAAAAAGCACCGGGAATCAAAAATCAGCTCGATGCAATTATCAACCGTAAAAACTATGTAAAATCCCTCAGAAAACAATCCCCGGAAGTTCTTGAACAGGATATTCGTGCGTTGAATGAAGTTATTGCAACAGCAACAGTTCTAAAGGAAATGATTGAAAAGGCACAAAGACAGGACGAAGAGCAATGAATTTGAGCGCGGAAAAACCAAATCGAAGGCCCATTCGGTTATGCTCTGCAGTTTATGATGCGATTGACAGCGAGGCTGCGTACCGTGGCGAGAAGGCGGGCACTATAGCCAATCGGATACTTGCTGATGAGCTAGATAAGGTCGCAAAGATAGGAATCAAACATTGCGTTGTATATGGTTCAAACAAATACAGAAGCATAACGGGAACCGACAGGGAAGGGGAGGAATGGTATATACTTCCCGCAAAGGAAGAAATAGAAAAACACCTTCCATCTAAAAGCGTAGGAGGCAAATCAAAGCAGGTCAGCTTTTATTTGTCGGACAAGCACCTCGCCCTGTTGGAAGAAATTGTGCGTTTGCAGAACATAATTAAAACGGTAGACTTAGATGGCAAGATTCATACATTACGATTCGCGGTTGTTGGATTATTGCTTAATAATAAGCTGATTCGCGAAACAGGCGATTATGAGTGTTGAACTTTGCTGCAAAGTCTATATAATGGAATCATTAAGATAAGTCATAATGTCACGAACTACAGAGCGAGTGAAACGATGGGTTTTCTTAATACAATAGTTTACAAACGGTCTTCCTTAGCGGCAGACCGTTTTCTGTTGTGAGAGGAGCGTGAATATTTGAAAATTACCAAAAAGGAAAATCAAAAAAAGGTCGTTTATAATTTCGCTATTATTTCTTATCAAAAAGAAGACGAGAAAAGGGTGATTTTGAAGCGACTAACGATTCCGTTGGCGTGTACACCAATCGAGAGCTACGAGGAGTTTTGTGCTGTTGTAGAGTCGATTGAAAAACAGTACAACCAGAAATATGGAGATGCAACAGTTCTAATTGCTTTGCCGATGGATTTTTTCCGCTTTATTCAGAGATGTGATTGGCTTAAACAGACAGCTGAAAATGAGAAGCGTCACATTGTAGTTTCCATTACAGTAAAAAATAAAGCAGACACATCTTTTGTATGGCAAATTTTCAATACCGGCTATGGCAGCAGGGAAGTGGAAGCAAGCATTAAGGATTTTTGGCAAAGCGCCAATGGACTAAAGAAAGTAAAAGACGAAATGAGGAACAGGGGGTATCAGGACAGCGACAATCTTTATGTGGATAATGTAAGGATTTTTGATTCCACCGGAAACGAAGGTTGGGATGACACCAATGTTCTCCTGTTTGAGAAGGAACAGGAATTTCTTAATAAGGATACTTATATGAATTTCTATCAGGAAATTCCGAAGTCTGTTTTCAACAGCGGACCTGTCGCAGACAAAAAATAGTATGCCTATAACGCCGACCCTCCTTGTTTGGGCCGGTGTTTTTTGTTGAAATGTAAGGAGAAATGAAATACATGAAACTCAAAGATTATTTAGAGGATAACGGTGTTGTTCTCTGGCAAGAAAATTCAGTAAATGGGCCCCAGCAAACAAAGTCTCTTGCTATGTACGATTATGTGGAAGGATTGGACCGCGTTCTTGGAAAAATGGTTTGGATTTGCGATTACCGTGCAAACGAAGACCCCAAGAAAAAACCAATTCGAAATATCGAGCCGACCCCGGTCGTCGTAACAGATGCCAAGGAAACGAGCAAGGATATTTATTATTCGCCCGTTTATTTCCGACCTGTAAAAAACGGAAAGGTCTCATCCAAAGTCATAGCCCCGATGGACAATACGGGATTTCGGTGCCATACAGGAGAGTCGGTAAACATTTTCTACACCGTTGAGGATTGTGTAAAGTGTTACCGCGAACAGGTGCGGCAAGCGAAGGCGGTTTACGAAGAAGAGCTTGCACGTATCACGAAGTTGTTTGATGAAAGAATTAAGAAGCTGGATGCATCACTTGTTCCGTTCGAGGACTACAACTGATAAATTTACAAAAAGCATAATAATTGTGCGATAGTTATTATCTGCACTTCTAAAAACGGATTTCTCAAACAGAGAAATCCGCTTTTTTCACAAAAAAGGAGAATGAAAATGAAAGTAGCTTTTCTGAAATGTTGGCAAGAAAATTACCCGGAAGAAGGACCGGAGCTCACATGCGCTTTTCTCGACGACATAGAACGCATAAAGAGAGTTTACAATCGCAGAACTTTAAACGATGCTTCGGTGGATTGCTATGTCCACAATGAGCAGCATGTAAATGCGTCTTACGGGTATCTAAAGGCAGGCGTTCCTGCAACGGTCGAGGAGTATACGCCGCTGCTCAAAGAACTGTACGCTGTCGGTTACGACAAAAACAGTATCGAAGTATGCCAGGATTTCAAATTCTGATGTAAAAAAACGCATAGAAAGGAAATAAAACATGGATAGTAGTTGGAAGAATCTTCAGATTCGCATGGAGGCTGCTTGGAATATGCGTACAACCCCTAAAACCAAGCGTCCTAAAACCGGTGATATCATCAGCAGCGCACATTCCCTCGATTGGAATAAAAAGAAGGTGCGGCAGCTTCAGCAGCAATGGAACGATGAAGTAACCAAACTTGTGGCTGACCGCAACAAAGCTATTTCGGATGTCATGGTTGATATCCTCACGCTCATCCGAATGGATATAAAAAGTGCATCTTCTGTCCTTATCAGTCATGATGCAGCGAAAATGCTTTGGGAAAAGGCGTATGAGTATGGTCATGCAAATGGCTTTACCGATGTCTATTGTGCCATTGAGAACTACGAAGAAGTTGTCATCGAAGCTTTGAAAGGGAAAGAAAAGTAACTTTGTAAAGGAATGAGAAAAATTTATGGATTTATACGAAGTTGAAAGTAAAATCAAAGAGTTGGAAGCATCCTACAATAAAGAGGCAGACAATCTTATGCAGGAGCTCAATGCCTACAAAAAGAAGAACCCGATTCTTCCTATGTATGGAGATGACCCGAATGTCGACAAGATGATTGCGAATAAAAATCGAATCATCCGCAGTCAGTACACTCGTCGCGAAAACAAAATCCACAAACTGTGGGAAAAGTTCTACGATGATGTCACGGACATTGTCACAGCAGAATATAATCTTCCCACAGATGTAGCCAAACTCGTTGTACAACAAGTGCGTGACCGGGATATAGGGCGCAGCGAACTCGCTTCTTATCTGGACCATTATGCAATCTTTGCCGAAACGGTTCTGGACGCTGTGTTTTGACGTACTCCCACCCCTTACGCAATGGGCTTCCTTGGTGCCGATTCTGTGAACCTCTTGCGAATCTGTGCGAAGTGGCTAAAATTATAAATAATAAATAAAAATCAACGTGCAAAGCAAGTCTCATCTCGTTTTTTTGAGGCTTGCTTTTTCAATGTTCGATATTGCTAAAGCCGCTAAAAGTGGTGTATGATAAATACTACAGCGGCTATACTGAAAGGAACAGAACTATAATGACTGAATATATCAATACATACAATGAACTCTGCGAGAAGGTCAAGCGCTGGAGCGCAGCGTATTATGAGCAGGATGCTCCTGCCGTAACAGATGAAGAGTACGACCGTGCAATGCACGAGATTCGTGACCTCGAAGCCGCGCATCCGGAACTCGTCACCTCCGACAGTCCCACACAGGTAGTCGGCGGCAAGCGCGTTATCGGCATTCCGGTTGAACACCGTGTCCCGATGCTCTCACTTCTGGACGTCTTCTCAGACGCCGAGGTGCGCGATTTCGCGGCTTCTGTAGCGAAGGAATATCCTGATGCCACCTTCTCTATTGAGCGCAAAATTGACGGCCTGAGCCTGTCTCTGGTGTATGCTAAGCCTGTCGGTTCTGACGGAAAGCTGCGGCTCGTACAGGCGTCCACTCGCGGCGACGGTCATGTCGGTGAGGATGTTACTGATAATGTCAAGGTTCTTGGCATCCCTGTCAATATCCAGATGCCGGACGATATCTGGAAAATCGAATTGCGCGGCGAGTGCTATATGAGCGAAGAAGACTTTGAGGCGACCAACGCCAAGCAGGAAGCAGCAGGGAAGAAGCTGTTTGCCAATCCCCGCAACTGCGCCGCTGGTACACTGCGCCAGTCGGACCCGGCTGTCGCAAAGGAACGGAACCTGAAAGTGTTCATCTTCAATGTGCAGAGTGTCAATGACGAGGATGATTCCTCTGAGTTTGCCGACTCTCACTGCGACCAGCTTAACTATCTGCGCGATGTTTGTGATTTCAAAACCACCTACTACGCGCATTGTAATGATACCGACAGTATCCTCGTCGCTATCCGCGATATCGGGGAGCATCGGTATGATATCGATTATCCCATTGATGGCGCTGTCATCAAGGTAGACGAAATCGATATCCGCAAGAAGATGGGTGAGCGGACCAAAACTCCTAAGTGGGCTATTGCTTTCAAGTATCCCGCTGAGGAGAAGGCTACGGTTCTTCGCCGTATCGTGTTGCAGACTGGTCGTACTGGCCGCGTCACTCCTGTGGCGGAATTCGACCCGGTACAGCTCGCCGGAACCCGTGTTGAGCGTGCTACACTGAACAATGCGGATTTCATCAAAGCTTTGGATATCCGTATCGGCGATACCATTGTGCTGCATAAGTCCGGTGATATCATCCCGAAGATTACCATGGTCGAGAAGGAGAAACGTCCGGCAAATGCCGTGCCCTATGACATGTCCAGTCAGGTTTGTCCTGTCTGCGGCGAGCCTATCGCGTCTGTGAACGGGTCTGTGGACCTGTATTGCACGAACGATGCATGCCCCGCCAAGACGGTCAACCGCATCATCCATTTTGCCTCCAAGGCTTGCATGGATATCAAAGGACTCGGACCTCAAATTATTCAGGATTTAGTCGATAATCGGCTCATCTCCAATCCTGTAGACCTGTACTGGCTCTATGAGGATGAATCCGAGCTCATCGACATGTACGGTGAAAAAACGGCCAAGAAGCTGCTTACGGCCATCGAGAACTCCAAGACCCAGAACGCAGACCGTGTACTTAAAGGTCTCGGCTATCGTCTTATCGGCGGTCATGTTGCTCGTGCTCTGTTTACTCAGTGCAAGGCAACGGACGGAAACCTGCTCGGTTTGTCTGCCTTGTATGTGGATAACATCAAGGATTACAACATTCCCGGTTTCTCTGATGCCATCTATGCCGCTCTGGACGCTATGCTCTCTGACCCTATGTTCAAGCAGGAGGTCACAGCCCTGTACAAGGCTGGTGTCAACCTCGATTACCATGCACCGATTGCGTCCGCGAACGGTTCCGCTGAGGATGCTGTATCGCTTTCCGGTAAGACCTTTGTAATTACCGGAACCCTGCCCACGATGAGCCGCGAAGAGGCTAAGACCTTTATCGAAGCGCACGGCGGTAAGGTGACCGGCAGTGTATCCAAGAAGACCAGCTATCTGGTCGCCGGTGAAGCCGCAGGCTCTAAGCTTGATAAGGCCAACTCTCTGGGAATTCCCGTACTGGACGAAGCAGGGCTTAAAGCCATGGTAAACCAGTGAGGTGGCACTATGTACGACACTAATCGGTTTATCCGTGCCGCTGAGCCTTGCACGTACCATGAAGCATTTGCCGAGGATATGAGACGCTGCGACAATGCACTTGGTATGGGCGGACTCATGAGCATCAACGCAGAATGCTGGCTCGAAGTATTGAACAGCATGACAGATGCTCAGATTGCCGAGTATGTCAACACAAAGTATAAGCCCGGTATTCTGAATCCGTTCAGGGACACCTCGCTTTACATCAAGCACTAATTATATCCGCCGTTCCACCTTTCAAGGTGGGGCGGCTTTTATTTTTCAAACAAACCTGTGGTGAATGTATCGATAAGATTTGCGAACAAGGTAGATTTTTTCTTGCGTTTTGCTGCAAAGTGAGTAAGATGAATTATATAAGATAAATCATAGTACCCATATGTAAATGCAGCAAAATGGCTTATCTTATATTCAAAATCTGACAGAGAAAGCAGCCAGTTCGTATGAATTGGTTGCTTTTTTTGTTTTTAAAAAAGCGAGGTGAAAATTGATGAAAGGTAAGAAAACCAGACTATTTGTAGATATGGACGGTACATTAGCAGAATGGCAGGAGGGAACACCTCTTGAAGAAGTATGCGCTCCGGGTTATTTTGCACAACTACCTCCCAACGAAAACATGACAAAGGCAATGATTCGGTTCTGGGAATACAGCAGAAAGAACGACATCGAAATCTTTATTCTTTCGGCTGTGTTCGATGATGGACATTCCATCCGTGATAAAAACGCGTGGCTTGACCAGTATATTCCGTTTATTGATGCCGAGCACAGGATTTTCGTTTCCTGTGAAGAACCGAAAACAGCATACATCAACGAACATCTTGGCGGCATGAGCGAAAGCGATATTCTTATCGATGATTACTCCAAGAATATCAAGGAGTGGATTGCTGGCGGCGGCAAAGCAATCAAGATGTTTAATCGTGTAAACGGGCGCAGCGGAGCTTATTTTGGCCCCTATACCTGTTCGTGGCTGCACCCAGATATGATTGTGGAAGATATTAAGCGTCACATCAACGATGCTTGATAATTTGCTCATATAACAAACTCATAGATAGGAGGAAGAAACTATGTTTCTGACAAAGCAGGATTTCCAGAAAAATGTATCGCGGCATGATGGGAAAAGCAAGATTGTCGTAAAGTTTCACGGCGTGCCCATTTATACATTTTGTCAGGATATCTCCTTTAGGGAGAGCATGATGCTTGCCGAAACCATTGTGTCAGAGATTCTTGATGGTAAAAACAAGACAGCCCTCATGAGAATCAACGACATTCTGGAAAAGGAAACAAAGACAGAAAAGGAGGGCGCATGAGCGAATATCACGATGAAGATGGGTTTACATGCCACGCTTTGGTCGGAGGCACTGTTCCCATGCGAATCGATACACGATATCATGCTTTGCTTGCCTTAAAAAGAAGAACCAAACAGGATATAAGTAACGAAGAATGTATGGCAGAATTAAAATCGTTTTTCGAAAAGCCTGTAATGACCGGAGTTTTGGAAAGAACACCGATTACACACTTTGCGGCAATTTACGATGAAGAAAGCCATCTTTGCTACTTTACGCGCATCAATAAAAAGAGTATTTTTGTCGGCACTGTTTTGAAAAAACGAGAAGACAAGATACTTGTCCATCCAGACGATGAACGCTTTATAATCCGAAAAAATGGCTCGCTGGCTCATGTTAAAAGCGAAACAAATGATTGGTTTATCTCGAAAACCAAATGGAAAAAGGATTGCAAGGCAGCTCATATCAAAAAGTTCGCATAAATCACAATGGCCTCGTGCATTTTGCACGGGGCTTTTTGTTTTAGGAGGTTCTATGAAAAAACATATCGTATTTCCGTTCATTCTTTGTATGTGCATGTTCTTGACGAGCTGCGGTGTAAAGATGACCGGAGTAAAAATCCAGAATGTCGGAGAACTGACAACAGGGGACAGGCAAAGTCTTGTACTTGATTACGAGTTCAATCACGACGGCAGCGACAAAGAAAAGGAAAAAGTTATTGATAAGACACAACTGATTTTTTCCTCGGACAACATGAGCGTTGCAAATATCGTAGGAGACGGAAAAACAATTTTGGCCGGAACGGGCGGAACGGCAACTATCACAGTAAGGAGTCTGGACGGTACTATCCATGATAGTATAAATGTTACGGTCTTGGCTCGACCGAAGGAATTTTCTATTCCTCACGAACTCACATTGACACTTGGTAGTGAAGAAGTTAGCACTATCACCCCGACTGTCCAGCCGGAAGATTTTGATTATAGCGGTTGCGAATATTCTTCAAGCAACGAAGGTGTAGTAACGGTTGACCAAGATGGAAACCTTACACCCGTTTCGGCTGGAACCGCCTCGGTATATGCAAAGCTCCCCAAATTAAATATCGAACGAGAGTGCAAGGTAACCGTAATTGCTCCTATTGAGAAAATCACTCTCAGCAAAAGCGACGCAAGCATCAATGTTGGCGAAATGGTAAAGTTGAGCTGTACTACCTATCCGGAAACACCCGACACCTCTATCCTGCAATGGTCTACAAGTGACAGTTCCATAGCAACCGTCGATGCAAACGGGACCGTTACCGGAGTAGGGAAGGGGATAGCTTTTATCAAAGTAAGTTACAAAGATGTATATGCCGTATGTGCAGTAAGCGTGAACAAAAAAGAATCCGAAACAAAAACAGATGGTTCACTGCCGCAGGGAAGCGGAGCACATAATGATTGGTATCGCCATGGTGACAGTTCTACATTTGATGCACTGTTGAAGGCAGTAAACAAGTATCGGCAGGATAATGGCATTCCAGCCTTACAAAAAGCAAGCAGTCTTACTGCCGTAGCCAATCAGCGTGCAGACAGCATGGTAGATGGCTCTAATACTGCTTCCGGGTACAAAGAACTCCTTGCTCAAAATGGAAGGGCGGCAATCGATGTAGCACAGGCATGGTATAATACTGATTATTACAGAAGCCTGATGCTTGATAGCAGTGTTACTACTTGCGGTATTGCAGTTGATTATGATGGCGATGGATGTTCGATGTGGGTTATGATACTCTCGTGACGGAGGAAGCCATGACAAGAAAAACAGCAATGACAGCAAAGGCTAAAAGCGCAACAGGCGCGACATCGCAGACTGCAAAAACAACAAAGGCAACTGCGCCAAAGGAAAAAGCAAAAAAGCCGATTCCTCCAAAAGACTCCGTTAATTCACCAGACAAGAAGCCGTCAGCAGACAAAAATGCCGATACCAAGTTTCCGGGCTTTCAAAAAAGAAATGTTGCCGGAGAAAATGTATCGGTGAAGAAAATCGGCGAGTTCGGCATGATAGTGATTCACTATCCGACCACAAAAATCAGCGACATCTTATTGTCGGCATGGAACGATAGGGGAGAGACTGTGTTTTACAAGAAAGCAGTGAAAGCAGCGCGTATTGCCGGAGTGCAGGAACAAATCGCCGAGGCTGAGAAACTCTTGCAAACTGCTGCAAAGTAGATATACTAAAGACATCCAAAAAATAAAACACACAGACAAATATTCAAAATCGATATACCGTTATCTCACACGAGATGGCGGTATTTTTGTTTGTGTAAGTGTTTTGGATGAAAAGACATTTTTATCCGTGAGTAAATCACACACATTCAGCAAAGGAGATTTCAAATGGAAAACAAGATTTGGAACGCAGTCGAAGGCTTTGACCCGAACGATTCTTTGATTTGCTATCGCAAAACTGAGAAGAACGCAGATGGTACGGCCCGCCTGATGGATACGCTTTATATGCCGCTCCGCGCTATGCACGAATGGTTTTTGCGTTGCCATCCTGATGGTTCTGTTCTGATTGACAAGGAGTTTACGAAAGACAACGGCATTCACGCTGTCGTTCGTGCTGTTGTCTCTTATGACGGCCGAGAAGTGTCTGATGGCATCTGTGACGGCTGGAAGGAAAGTCGTGACGCCAATGGTGTTACGGTTCTTGATAAGAACTATTTGAGCAAGGCAGCCCGTCTCGCTAAACGTTATGCATTGTCCGTTGCCGGTTTCGGTATGCCGGGTGATGCGAAAGTGACCGATAGAACGCCTATCATCGAAGTTACGTCCGGTGTCAATATGCCCGATGAAAGCATGGGAATTACGATGGAAGTTCCGATTCCTCCGATTCCCGGTGTTACGATTTCGGCACCCGCTCCGGTTGCCGCGCCTGCACCCGTTCCGGCACCTGCGATTGCATCCAGCAATCCCATTACCGACGCAAATGCCAATCTGGCAGTAGCACCTAAGAAACGCGGTCGCAAGCCTAAGGCTATGGTTCCGCCTATCGATGTGCCTACGCCTATTGTTCCTCCGATGTCCGTTATGGTGGAGGACGAGGACGCCAGTAAGCCCGCAGATGTTCCGGCAGTTCAGGAAACTACAGCGGCTCCGGAAGTTCCGGCAGAAACTAATGAGAATCCTGAACCCCTTGATGGAAATGCGCAGGCGGAACTGCTGGCAAGCGCACAGCCTGAGCCCAGCATGACCTATGAACAGGCGTTGCAGTGTACGATTCCTACCGGCAAGTACAGGGATATGACGATTGATGCGGCGCGTCGACTGGACGGCAACAACAAGGTCATTCCTACGTTCTTGAAGGGATGGTACAAGAACATGCCGATTCAGAAGGCAGCAGCAATTATCGCACGACATGAAGGGCTCGATTATAAAGAGCTCGAAACCATCACAATCGAGTAAGCCGGACAATAGTCCTCGCTTCTCATAAGGAGGATATATGTTCGATTATTCTATTTTGGAGGTAGTCCGTCTTTGCGGGTTGGAGACTGTGGGGTCTCCTTCCCGAAAAGGCGAACAGAAAGTAAAATGCCCGTTCGTAAGCGGAAAAACATTTGATGTAAACGTCACGACTTCCACCTATAAGTGCTGGCACGATTGCACAGGCTGTCCGGGTAACGGAAAAGGCGGAGTTTTGGCATTGTATCGAATGTTTCACTCGGAATGCGAAACCAATAAGGATGCCGCAAAGCAAATTCATTCAGCTCTTTACGGTGACCTGAAAACCGGCAGTAAGGATTACGAGGCGCGTAAAGCACAAATTATCAAGCCGCAAAAGGAAGTGCAGAAAACCAAATATGCAAGTCCCGATGAGATTGATGGTGCATATCGCGTATTGCTTTCCTTGCTTCCTTTAAAAGAAAAGCATAAAAGCAACCTGTTATCCAGAGGTATGTCGGCAAAGGGTATCGAAGATGGTCTGTATCGCAGCATTCCCGAAAATAAAGAGGAAATGTATGCATTGATGCAGAAACTCAATGATATGAACATCAAACTTGATGGCGTTCCCGGTTTCTACAAGAAAGGCAACAGCTATCGAATCTCCTTGCCGGGATTGTACGATAAAAATACCAAAACATTCTTTTACGGTTCCGGGTTTTTTGTTCCTTCGTTTGGACGAAACGGAAAGATTTTCTCTATGCAGATTCGTATGGATGATACTTATCTTTCTCGTTTCCCGGCAAAGCAGGCAAAACGCAGGCGTTATATTTGGTTTACGTCTTCCGGTTACGATTCCGGGTGTCAGGCAATCAACCGCGCCACATACGGCGTTGTAGATGGAACGCCACGGAACACCGGTAATGTCGTCTATGTGACGGAAGGAGCATTAAAGGCACAGGTAGCACATGATATTGACCATAAACATCGTCAGTTCTGTGCTATTTCCGGTATTGCAAACAGTGAGGCGTTTCGCAAATTCGTAAGAACACAGAAAAAAGCAGGCTGCAAAATTCTTGTTGATGCTTTTGATATGGACCGAAACGAAAAAGATACTGTCAAGAATGCCATTGATAAGCTTTATGCCATCGCAGAAGAGGAAGGACTTCCGCTTCAACCGTTTGCTTGGGATGAAAGATTCAAAGGCATTGATGATTATCTGCTTCATTGTCGTGATGAACGTATCCAGCAACAAATCATTATGGAAATCTGCAAAACAGCGTAAAACAAGGGCGTGTATCTTCGGATACATGCCCTTTTTCTTTTGCTTTTCGCTGCAAAGTTCCTACAATAAAAGTATAAGAACCGATTCTGGAGGGAACTTCATTGATACACTTAACTTTAACCCAAAAAATCAAGGAAAAACTAAAAGAAGCACAGTCGTTTATCGCAAAGGCAGAACGCGGGACGATTTCTAATGGAACTTGTATTTCCGATTACATCAAATTGGATATTTTAGATAACTGCATCAATGTGACTGTTACGAATGGAGCAACACAATTTTTTGAATCTACGATTGAGTGCGGTGAGGCTGCCGGAAACGGCGAAGTAATTGTAGAGAGCCGGATGCTGTTTTCCATCATTGGTAAACGAGGAGATATCATCCTTGAACGCAAAGATAATAATAGCCCGCTTACATTTATTTCAAAAAATTCAATTATTGAAATCGAAAACGCCAATATAACCTTTCCAATGATTCCTGATTTTGATAATGATGCGAAGGTCGCAACATTGCCGATAGGAAAACTCGCCGAAGGATTTGCCAAAGTCAACTATGCGGTGTATAAGGGTGATAATCCATCACTTTTACTGTATTCCGGCGTAAAAGTCACATCCAAGGATGGTGTGATGACATTCATTGCCACAGATGGTTCGCGTATCGTGTGCGCTAATGTTCCGGCAGATACAACAAAGAAAAATAGCGAAATAGTGATTCCGCAATGGTTATCTGGATTTATCTGTTCAAATCCATGGGATAACCCTGAATCACAGGCGCTTATTACTTATGACCAAAACCATATCTCTGTCACAGTTGGAGCATTAAGCATCGTGTCGTGCCGTTATCTCGGTCAATTCAGTGACATGACAAAGGTAATATCAGAAAAACGTTGGTGGATGTCAGTTTCTGCGGACGATTTGAAAGAAGTCATTCAAGAGATTCTTACACTGTTTCCATCAAGAATATCACAGGCAAAAAAGACAATTTTTGAGCTGGAAGAAAACGCTTTATGCATTAGAACAGCACAGAATATTGGTACAATAAGGGCAAGAGTCCCGTGTACATTCAAAGATGAAGATATCCCGGAAGAATATATCAACGCTTACAATCCCGCATTCCTGCTTGAATCCATCAATGCACTTCCCAAAACAACCAACAAATTGATTCTCGGATTCAGTGAACGTGGAAAGCCCATGGCTATCATGTCTTACGATGACCCAGACTGTCTTTGCCTGATTGCAGCTGTCCGATTCCGTGATTGCTAACTACATATTGCATTTTGCTGCAAAGTAGATAAAATCGAAGTATAACAGAAATAAAAAACGAATAACCGATTCGCAATGTCAGCAGAGTATTCTGTCTTTGAAAATAAATCAAAGATAGGTACTCTGCTGTTTTATTTCTGTCAAACAAAAAAAGGAGAAATTTTATGGCAAAGGATATGAAAGTTAAAGATTATGTTGCTCAAATGCAGAGTGGACGCAGTTTTGTAAAGGCAAAGATGGACAGCGCCGGAATCGGTAAGGTTCATCTGAGTTTCGTTGAACACAGTGGCCGACCGAAATGCGAACAGGTAGCTGCCATTGAGGGTTATCTGAATTTTGAGGGCGCAGGCAGCGTTTCTCAGCTTTATTATCTCGTGATGTCTCGCGACATCCGAAAGAAGTATGCAAACAGCGTAAAGACTGCTCGCGAGACTGGTTCCAAGTATCCCAATGCTATTTGGGATAGCAATGGTGGCAGTTCCGAGAAACGCGACGCCAATGGGAATGTCATCAAACCGTGCCGCTATTACGCTGTTCAGGTTTCTCCCGGCAGCAAGAGCGATATCGTTCTTCAGGTCATGGAGGGCGAAGGCGAGGTTACGGAGACTGGCGGTTATATGCTGAAAAAGGGTGCAACTGTAAAGCGTATCAATGTTCCGTTCACATTCCTTGATTTCTGCGCTTTCGTCGTGGATATCCATGACGCAGTAGCCGCATACAAGAGTGTACATGCTCAGCTTGGCTATACGGGTTCCGAAATCAATGAGTTCACTCCGTATAAGCCGCGCAATGCTGTGCAGCAGGAACCGATGAATACCACCGCAACTATGCCTCAGGCTATGCCGCAGACGCCTGTTTCTGCACCTGTTGCTACGCAGCAGAATGCTGAAAAGCTGTCCGTTGTCTTCGTTATGTATGACAGTCTCGGCAAAACGATGCAGGTCACGGATTCCGCACAGAATGTTATGACGATGTTCGGTAAGATGCGCAAGGCACTGTATAAGAATACGCCTGAGCATTACGCGCTCGTCAATGACAAGTATACCCTTGAAGCAGTTCAGAGCGCTCTTTATTCCGGCGCACCGACTATTCCTACCTGTCGTTTCCTCTCCGAAAAGCAGGACAAGGAATGCTATGTCTGCGTTCGCCGCGTGGAGGTTACTCGTTATGAGTCCTAACCTGCAGCGTAACGATTATGTCATCTATACGGATGCAAGTTATCGAAATGATAAGAGCGGAAGTAATGCTGGCATTGCTTTTCTTATCTATAATTTTGAGATGAAGCTCGTAGATGCTCAGTGTAAGCATGTATCTGTATCCTGTGTTCAGGAAGCAGAAGCGAAAGCAGTTGAGTTTGCACTTCAAAATCTTCCAGCAGACGCCAAACGAGTAAAGGTTCTGAATGACAACGGTCCCGTTGTTGATGGAATTACCGGGTATAGCGCAATTCCTGACGGCGCGTATGGAACAGTTTACTCTATTCGCAAATTCATTGACCGTCTTGCCTGTAAGATTGCAACGATTCAGATTCCGCGTGAATCCAATATCCTTGCTGATTCTCTCTCGAATTATGCTTTGGATTGGCCGAACGATACCGGAATTAGCTGCATTGAACATCTGAACACAACCACTTAAATTTATGGCCGCTCCTCGTGAGCGGTCATTTTTTCTTGCATTTTGCTGCAAAGTTAATAGAATATGCTTATATGATAAATAAATGCGCTTGTCGGAATCTGTGTTTTTGAATGGATACCCTCAGGCGCATTTGTTTTTTATGAAAAGGGGGTGAAAGTTATGGATTTGTCCAGTATCGGCACATCTATCGGCCAGTATATTCGTCAGGGCATTGATTTTATTCTGAATGTCAATAATCTGCCCATCACTATCGGTATGGTCCTTATCTTCTGTATCGTTATGTTCGTTATGAAGGGTACGAAGCATATTGTTGATTCTGCGTTTTTCTTGGTGTTGGCATTCTTTGTGATTTCCTGTCTGTGCGGAGAATTTGGCATAGAGTTGGATGTCGCAAGCGTTATCCATCAGTTTATCCAGTTTATCCTGAATGTTTTCGGCGGCATTGATTTGCTGCACTAAAAGAGAGATAGCCCCCTCGTAATGAGGGGGCTTTTTTGGTGTTATTATGAGAAAAATATTTGACAAATTTGAAAGAATTGACCCGTTCATCAAGATGGCGATGGAGTGTCTTGCTATCTTTATCGCACTTTGCGTTCTTATGCAAGTAGTGCTTTATGAGGCAATCATTCCTTCTGGTTCTATGTACCCGACAATAGCTTACCCATCGCTTAATTTCGGGTATCGATTAGCATATAAAAACAGTGAACCGCAAAGAGGGGATATTGTTTACTTCAAAAGAGACACGGACAATGTAGCCGAACAGCAAGTCTACATTAAACGAATTATTGGCGTCCCCGGTGATGTTGTTGAAGAAAAAGACGGAGTGTTCTATTTAAACGGAGAAGTATTGAAAGAAGATTATCTGAACGAAGAACCAGAAAAGTTAAACTTTGGACCGTTCAATGTGCCTGATGGGTGTTATTTCATGATGGGTGACAACAGAAATCATTCCTATGATTCGAGATATTGGAATGAACATTATGTTCCCCTCGAAAATATCATTGCCAAACATATTATTTGTTTGGGGTCTGTAGAACTGCAAGAATCGCTCGATAAGTCATCTTGACCATTGCTGCAAAGTGTTTATACTGAAAGCATAAGAAAAATCACAACAACAAATCAATCATAATGCTTTTATCGCCTATCCCTATCGAAAAGGGATAGGCGATTTTTTGTTGCCTATAAGGAGGAAAATAAAATGTACAAATGTCCGTATTGTGGCTCAAAGCGTGTTTTTCGATATATCCATGATTGTGATTGGGGTGGGGGAGAAAATTACTATCCCTTAAACCCCGTAGAAGGCACAAATATTTACAACGAATCCGACTTGGATGACCCTACACCGCCCGACATTGATATCTGTCATTGCCGGTATTGCGATATGTTTTTCGAGCCAACCAAAGCGGAAATGTGAAAGGAGAAATAATATGGCAAAGTGTCAGTGTGGCCGCGAAATGCTCAAGGCAAATGGCTGCAGATTCAAACGCATTGTTGTTCATGGCAAAAACACAAAGTCTTATGACCGCATCAAGGTTGGCGACCCCGGTGACTGGTACGAAGAGTATGTAGGGACTCCGGAGGAAAAGAATATCCGCTGCGGCGATTGCGGAGCAAAAATCGGCTTCTATCATCACGCGAATTGCGATAACGAGAGATGTCCGATTTGTGGCGGCCAGCTTTTAAGCTGCAGCTGTTTTGATGTTTCTGAGTCCGTCGAGTGGAGCGTTTAACGCAAATCAAAAAATAACGAGGAGGTGTTGATTATGATGCAAAGAGAGTTCGAGGAGCTCACCGGTGTCATCGTCAGCAATAGCGAATATGCTTCGATAGAAAAGGAGTATATGAGCTGCGAAGACGAAAAAAGAATCTTCTGTAAAAAGTGGGTTAAGAACGGTGGCGCTGCCATGCTTGCAAAGAATCGGCTCGCGGAAATCGAAAGATTGAACGCGCAGGTTCTTGCGTTGAAAAATGAAGCGTCCACCCTTCGAGAAAAACTCGACAAAGCACAGAAATGGAATCTTGTGGTCGATAGCAAAAAGACCCAAACAGAGTACGAAGAAATTGAACGGGATGCATCATCCGGCATCGGTCATTTTCTTACGGACGAAGAAGCCATTCAGGTAATTGCTGATGAAACAGGCTTTGATAAAGACAAGATTATCATTCGCCATAGCGTTTCTGCGTATGAGGTGAGTAATTCCGGAGAGACGAGGAATACGAAACAGATTCCCAGAGAACCCATTTACGTTTCCAGCGACTATATGTACATCCGATTCGCCGTAAAGTGCGGCGCATGGTTGGACGAGTATGAGTACATCGATGATGACTTTTCTCGTATCGACTAAACAAAAAGCAATTTGTTGTACAAAGGAGTAAAAAATGATTAACAAGTATATTGTTGTATGTCCGAATTGCGGTACAAAGCTGATTACGGTATGTTCCAATGCAGCTTCCGACACCTATTGCCCGCAGTGCTATCGGCAGTTACCTTCAGAGCTTTACACGAAAGAACGAAACAATGATGAAGCACTGGAAATCATTGCGAACAACGAAGGTCTCAGTGAGGGCTTTGCTGAAACCGTTGTAAACCAGATGGCAAACGACGACGAAGCCCCGCACAATGCCGGTTCTCAGCTCGCGAGAGCTATCAGCTGCAACGATGTGAACGATGCGCTGTTGGCATTGACTGGATGGTCTGTTGACAGTCTTCTCGATATGGTTCCGCCCGTTGTAATGGATTGCCCTGATGGTTTCGTGAATTTTACGGGCATGACAGGGTTGATTTCCGAATACGCCGCCGCTATCGTGGAGGTATTTGAAGACTACCTCGATTCGCTCAATGTTCGTATTCCTTGCGAAAGTCCTGATGAAGAAAAGGAAAGGGGATACGGAGACAACGACGCGGCGCTGTACGGCAGCGAATACTGGGAGATTGTCGATAACATCGAAGCATGGTTGAACCAAAACGAAGATGAAGCCTGCAATCTTTCGGATTACTTTATCGAGACAATCAACGAGTTCCTTGATAACAAGGGGTTCGGAAAGTACAAACCGGATGCAGAGCAGTGCGGCAAGATTAAGGAGAAGGTCGATGCCATCCTGAAAGCCTGATGTCGGGTCTTGCGTTTTGCTGCAAAGTGAATACAATGAAAACACTAAGATAAGTCAAAGTATCATCCGATAGATTTATTTTAGTTCGTAATCTGACAAAGAAGCAGCCATCTCCTTCGAGAGGTGGCTGTTTTTATTTTATGAAAAGGAGTCTGCTATGCTTGTAAAATTGCTCACCTATACCCCCGAACCCGATAAACTTGTAGCTGCTGCTGCAAAACTATGTTATTCCGATGCCCATATTGAAACCATTATGGACGGTTTGACCCCTGAAAAAACCGATGCGTTTTTGAAAAAGCTGAGTTCCATGGGACATCAGAGTCCTACTGAACACGCTTATTTCACCTTCGGTATTGAAGGCGTTTCACGAACGCTCCTCGCTCAAATCACGCGGCATCGAATTGCCAGTTTCAGCGTTCAGAGTCAGAGATATGTTCGCCTCGATGATTTTCGGTATGTGATTCCTCCTGTCATTGAAAATGACCCGGAGGCAAAAGCAACATTTATCGAAGCGATGAATCGAGATGCCGAAAACTATCTTAAGGAAGTTGAGCGTCTTGAAGTTATCCACACAAAAGTGCTTATGGAAAATGGTGCTTCCGAAAAAGATGCTAAAAGAATGGCTTCTAAGTTTGCAAACGAAGATGCACGATTCCTTTTGCCCAACGCCTGCGAAACCAAAATGGTTGTAACGATGAACGCAAGAAGTTTGCATAACTTCTTTGCTATGCGTTGCTGCAATCGAGCGCAATGGGAAATCCATGAACTTGCAGACAGAATGCTGGTTGAGTGCAAAAAAGTCGCTCCGAACCTATTTTTGGATGCAGGACCGAAATGTATGTTCTCTTCGTGTCAGGAAGGCCCCATGTCGTGCGGAAAAGCAAAAGAAGTAAGAGAAAAGTACAAGGCACTGTAATACGGAGGTGCATCTATGCTTATCAAAAGTATTATGTGGGATACGAACAATGACAACGAGGCTCTTGCTTCTTTGCCGGATGAAATCGAAACCCCGAACTTTTTACATCAGGAAGACTACAAGACGATGGATGACTTCTTTGCGGCCGTCGCTGAATGGCTGATTTACGAATTTGGCTGGTGTCATTTCGGATTTCAGGCTATTGTAAACGATAACACCTATGATGTCTCCTATTCCTATACCCCTGATTAAATACTCTATAACAAGAAAGGAAATTAAATTATGGGACATACGATTCAACACTATGATTATCCCGGAAATGCAGATACGAAAAAAGTGGAACAGGAGTTGGCGAACTATGTTGCCAAGAGATGCTTCCAAGAGGGAGGTCATCTCAGCAAAATCCGTTGGATTGATTCTGAACCATGTGCCAATGAAGATGAAGCACGCATAAAAATCGAGCACTTAGATAAGGGATGGTATGATTGCATCGCAGTAAAATACTATGACGCTTACAATATACCCGAAACGGAGAAAATTAAGGCGCTGCGAGCAACCAACACACAAGCCTATTGCAAGTACAACGAACTTGCGTCTGCATTCCATTTTACAAATGCAAAAGCGGAATATATCGGCTGCAAAAATTGCGGCTCCAAGATTGCGCGAAAGTACCTGCGAAGAAATTTTTGCCCTGTTTGCAATGCCGATTTGCGCCCAGAAACAACACTCAACCGCATTGCTGCTCTTAAAGCAAAGGCAGATAAGAGTTCGGATACTCTTAAGGCAGAACTGACAAAGCAGGCAATGAAAGCAAAAAATGTGCGCTGGTTGGTTAAAATCGAATTTCACGAATAAATAATAAATAGAATGAATGAGAGGAATTAAATATGAGTGGTACGAGAATTAAAGTCCTTTTTCCTATTGATGAAAATGTTCCAATGAACAAGTGCTATGAAGCAACATCAAACGAGTCGATGTACAATGCCTCTACGCTCGATGTCCTCGAAGACGAAGCCGAGAAAGGGCATACCTTACGGGATTGCCTGCACAGCGGTAAGGAGTGCTTGAAAAACAAGGTACTCGAATATATCTACGACACCATCGTGAATATGTTCAACTGTACTTTCGAGAATACGAATGACGGCATTACTGGTACAGACGGTTTGTATGCTGTGAGTGAAACATTCGACAAAAGCCTTTGCAACATCTTGGGCGAGGATGTGCCTGACAGCATTCTGCAGATTGCATTGGATATGCAAACTGACAACTTGACTGCTGTCGAAAACAAGCTCGAAAAGATGCAAGTTCTCGGAAAAACTGTGAACCAGAAACTGATTTCCAGTTTAGCAAGAACGCTGGAAGAGAATAATAATGGCTATCTCATTGCAGAAGCTGCGTTCATTATTTCTGGCGGCGTTACTGTCGACTGTTACAGCGCGTTCCTTGCTCCGAACAGCTACAAACTGAGAGCGTGGCCGAATCAGAAACAGATGAAAGATATCATCAATCATCCTGAAAAGTACGCTGTGTTTTCTATTCAGTTCAGCTATTGATTGGGAGGTTTACATGGATAATACAATCGTTTCTCCTGCCGAATATTTCGAACAGGTAAAAAGCCGAAAGCAAACAATGACGGCTGCCGGACTTTCTCAGCTATATGAGAACTGCCTTGCTCTTCTCGAAGAGTATCAGCGTTCCGGACAAATTGCTGCGCAGAAAAAGCTGCTTTTCCACATCGACAATATCACACGAGAAAAGAAGTTACTTGACCTCGGCATTGATACCTTTGTCTACAAAAGTGACGTGGACGATTTTATCCACATGGTAGACAACAAGGTCGTCAAAATTGTGGAGCTGGAGAATTATCAGCGGCGGATTCCGGAAGAAATCATTCAGAAAATCGAACGCTGCAAGGGCATTTTCGATAAGATGTATGTAGTCTTCACGGATTACACAAAACGCGAAGAGCGAAGAGTTGAAGCCATCAAAAGAGAAAAAGACCCCATTCTTTTTGGAACTTTCCAAGATACCGCAACAAGAACCGTTGTAGAACGCTTTTATTTCATCGGTGATTGGACGGATGAATATTGCGATTTAACATTGGATAAAATGGTTGCCGTTGTCAAAGAAAAGGCCGACAGGGACATCGTAAAGAAATTCTCTACGCCGGAAAGCATCCGCGAGTTGAGCGACCAGCTTAACAATCTGGATGAGTCCATGAATGGGTTGTATCGCCAGCGCGAAAAGACTCCGGCACCCAAGAAAGGGTTCTTCGACCGAGTACGCACTGCGTTTCGTTCTCTGAAAGGAGAATGAAATGGCAAAAGTAGATTTGACCGAAGATGAAGTCTATTCGCGGCTTCGCTCTGTTTCTAATTCAAAAGGAAACGGTATTTACGATGTCTTGCGTTCCGCCGATATTCCTTGGGACTTTTCTTCTTCTTTTACTTTGCTTCGTGTCGTTCGCACAGAAGCAGAGTTGACACCGCTTGTTTTTACTGGCGATGCGGAGACGGTCAACTTTATGAAAGAGGTTGCAGAGGTAGAAGAAGGAAAGAGATGTGATTGCTGCGGTCAACTTATCACAACGCCCTTATGGGATATGTCCTATGGTTCGTTGTGTGATGAATGCAGCAAGCGCCTTAACGAGCAGGTTCACGGCAAATACGAAACGCCTTGGCAAAAAGTAGAACAGGGAAGGGAAGAGCGTTCCACTCCTTGGTGGTTTGACCTTTAATGTCAGAAAGGAAACAAATGAGTAGATGGAATGTTTTTTGTAACGAAAGCGCTCCTTATCGTATTTATTATCGCCAAATTGAGATTGATGGATATGAGATGTATGCCATGTTTCCATTGCCAATGACTGGCATGGATTGTGGCTGGGCAGTATCGCATGGTGCAACTACGGCAGCTACCATTCAGGAAGCGGTTCAAAAGTTTTATCCCTTTATGATAGAGTATATCTGCGATAAAGAGGATTCCGACAACGATACACAACAATACATTCTCAAAAACCTCAATTCTCTTGGCAACTCTGTGGATTTTTGGGGCAGGAAAAATGACCGTCAACATGTCATTGACGGCATGAGCGCAGCGCAGAAATCGCAGCTTTTGTGCTACATTCTGCGAAACCATGAAGCCTTTGGCAAGATGACTTGCCGTGACTGGAAGAATTGGCTGCTGGATGACGCTGAACCTCAGTTTGGCATCTGGTTCTGATAACAAAAAACGACAGACAACATTCTGACCCAGAACAGAAAGAAAAGGAAAATTATTATATGAGTTACGGTTTTAGTATGGGCTTCGCGCATGCAAACAGTTTGCAGGAAGCCATGAAGATTGCGCTGGAATATACGCAGTCTCAGATGACAGAAAAGAATGTCAAAAAGACCATCAAGGACAATCGGTATTATATTCCATCGGTTCGTACCGGATACATTGCGGATGCAGAAAGCAAAACACACAGGGCTGATGTGCTTGCAGATACTGCCGACAGATATTGGCTCGAAGCGTTGTTTACCTTTCGCTTTCTGTATTGGGAAGAGCACAAGCTGCTCGGTATCGTTATGATGCCGTCTGAAAGTGTAAGCGAAAAATGGCCGCTCAGTGTGTATTTTCAGAACTCCTGCGACCATGATTATCCGTTTTCCGAATGGAAGGAAGGCAATATCCCGTTCTTTATGAACGCCGCTGCAAAAGCTGAAAACTATACGGCAGAAGAAATCCGTGAAAAGGTTGACTACGAAATCGAAGATGATGACATCGAATATTTTCGGCGCAGCACCTGCTATGATGATATTTTCGAGACCCTCGCCTTCGATTCGTGGCTTTATAACCATGATACGGATGTGCCGTTTGTGACCTTTGCTCTACAGGGAATCCGGAATGAAGCAGAGCGATACCGGTATCTGCAATGGTTGAAAGATGATATCATGAAAATTTAATGTATATGGGGCCGCTTCGTTTTGAAGCGGCCTTTTTCAGTCATCTCGAAAATGATGTTGCGGTTTGCTGCAAAGTTACTATAATTTAGATAAATGATAAGTAAAAGTACACGGGTCAAACCGCGTATACCATAAAATCTAAATACGTCATGGGAAGCGTCTATCTCGATTCGAGATAGGCGTTTTTTATTTATCGTTAATCGGGAGTGTTCTTAGCAGAACGCTCTTTTTTTTGTTAAAAAAGGAGATAAAAATGACCAACAACAACATTCTGACCCCGAACAGCGAATATTGGAAGGACAACGCAATCGAAACCTTTAAGGGTAACAGCGACCTCTTCGTTGATTTCCTGCAGGAGCGTGACCGTCATTCGGCATGGATTGAAACGCAGATTACTGACGTTCAGTTCGAGGCCATGTTTGCGGAGCCGATGTACATTGCAGATGATGCAAAGAAGTACAGTATTCCCGCAGAAATCGTTCAGGAAGCCGCCAATAACAGTAAGCTGTACGGTGTCGTTCGCGGCAAGCATATTCCTGTCGGACTTGCCGCTACGGAAAGCCTGATTGGGTATTCCAAGCTTATCCGTGAAGGATACAGCTGGATGCGCCGCGTCAATCCCGTTAATCTTGCGAAGGCAATCAATAACGGCATTGACACGATTCGGTACGATGACCGCCGCTCCACCAAATGCCTTGTAAAGGTTGGTGATGAGATGGTTCGTTCTGTCGTTTCCGCTCGTTACGCGCCGATGCCGTCTGGCGACCTGTTCAACTACATCAATATGGATTACCTGCCAGAGAACTGGGAGAAGGCCCAGTTTATGTCTGGGTATTGGACGCATGAACGTGTTCGTGGTATGTGGTCTTTGGCTGAATATCGTGACACATTCATGAAAACCATCGGCATGAATGAGCTTCTGGCGGGTTTCTTCCCGGCGTTGTCTGTGGAGAACTCCGACACGACTGCTTCTTCCATCAAGATGCGTCCGATGTTCATTCGTGATGATGGCTATGAGTTCCCGTTGCTGAACAAGACTCGTACTATGCATATCGGTGCCGAGACAATCCATGAGCGTTTGGAATCCGACCTGCGAATGGTCTTTGCCAACTTCAAGGATTCGGAAAATACGCTGTTCGAGCTTGCAGCTACGCCTATCACGTATGGTTACAATGCCCTGACGCACTGCTTGAAGCAGTCTAAGGTGAACATGCCTGTTGAACAGGCGCGAGAGGCAGCTCAGGTATTCTTTACGGATAAGGGCAACGGTCCTTGCACGGCAATGGATGTCTACATGGCAGTCTGCGATGCATACAACTATGTTGTTCGCGACTATCCCGAAGATAAGTTGAAGATTACGCGTGCTTGTGATGCAGCCGTAAGTGCAATGCAGAGCCCGTGGCAGCTCCTCGACAAGGACACCCCGGCTAATCTGTAAGCAAACAAATAGTCAATTTACCCCGTTCAATAAGAACAGTTGAACGGGGTTTTTTATTGAAAGGAGAAAACAACAATGGGTTTTGATGGAACCAGTAAAAGCAGCCACGCACATGGTCAGAGCATTCGGTATTGGGAAGCTACTTCTCCGTATCTGGATGCGCTGAAAGCCAAGGTCATCGATGCCGCATCTAAGCGTGCAGTTGATTTTCTTGACCCGCTGAACTATCCCGGTCCCGATGTTCTTGTGGACGCCGCATCGTTTGTGGACGATGAAGTGTCTACGGCAGAGGAAAAGTGGCTGGCTCATCGCCGTCTTTATGTCGGCGGTTCGGATTGCAGCGCGGTGCTTGGTAAAAACCATTACAAGTCCAATCTGGATTTGTATTATGACAAAATCGGAGCCAACCCCATCCCGAAAGAGGAGACGGACGGTGAGGATATCAACCTCATTACCGCATGGGGGCATATGGCCGAGGAGTATGTCGGGCTGTGGTATCATGTACAGCATCCCGATGAGGAAGTCATCACCGATACGAATATGTATACGATGGCAGGTCACCCTTACATCGGCGGTGATGTTGACGGCATTATTAAGATGCCTGACGGTCACTATGCTCTGCTCGAAATTAAGACCACAAGTTTCTTTAATAGAGAAGCATGGGCAAACAACGCCATTCCTGTTCCTTACGAGATTCAGCTTCGCCACTATATGGCTATCATGGGTCTGTGGGAGGCAGTTATCGTATGTATGGTTGACCGCGATACATTCTATGTTCGTCATTTGGTTCGTGACCTTGATGCGGAATACGCGCTCGTGAAAGCTGTTGATTCCTTCTGGAAAGACAATGTCGAGAAGCATCATGAACCGAAGCCGTGCGGTACGCCGGAATCCATCATTAAAGCGCTTCGCAAATACAAGCTCGGCAACGGTATCGATAAAAAGATTCCCAATATCAAGCTCGGCGATGAGTTTTATACGAAATGCGTTGAGTATGATACGGTGGATGAACGCTACCGCGAAGTTAAGGCGGAAGCCGACCGTTTGGATAACTTGCGCAAGGAGATGACGATTCCGCTGATTCAGGCGATGGGTCAGGCTCCTGATGCGTATACCACAAGTCCTGACGGACAGACGATGTTTGTGCTGAAACAGACAGTCAGAAAGACTACTTCTTCCGACAGGAAGTACGCGGAAGCAAATCTGCCTGAGGATGTTTACAACAGAATCTTTACGACGAAAGTCAGCGCACCGTCGCTCTCTATCAAGAAGAGCAGCTGTGCTGGCAAGGTAGGTATTCCGCAGATGAATCCGTAAAGATACTACGAAAAGAGGAAATGAATGTATAAAACCTATGAAGTCATTTCTGCGTATATCAAAGAAAAAGAAATCAAAGCATACGAGGATGGAAGACGCGTTGCTGATATCGTAGTTTCCGATTGCGATGTCGATGGTGCGTGCAAAATTCTGGAAGCGCTCGGCTATCAGCAGTTATACCGAGCGCGTTAATGAAAGGAGAATAAAAGTGGCAAAACAGAAGACGAAGACCAAGGCAAAACGCCACGTCAACATCTTCTGCATTGCTCCGAACAGTGACGCTTCTCAGCGGGAAAAGTTTGGCATCGGTCTGGCACTTAAAGGCATTCGGGCCAAGTGTTTTACAGAAGACGATGCCAGACTCGCTGGAGCGGATTACATTATCCGAACCTCGATTATCGAGGGGATTATCCGTGCCGCCGATATCGTCACCGTTGACGGTGATGAGGTGACTCCCGCTATGCTGAATCAGATTCAGAAAGCGGTTGAGATGAATAAACCTATCTGGTGTGCAGAAAGCGTGAAAGCAGCTGTTCGAGACAGCAATGTGAAATGTTATCCCGGCAAACTCGATGAGTTGTGCTGGTTTATTATAGATAACTGAGGAGAGAGAAGTGGCAAACATTGGAGATACGGTTAGTTTTACCGCGAGTAAATATAAAAATCTATTTGTGAGCGACGATAAGCGTTATACGATTGCCTATTTTACCGTCAATGCACGCGATGCGAGATTATATCTCCCGCAAGACGCAAAGACAAAACAATACGGCACAACGCATATGTTTATCGTAAAGGGTTTTATCCCGGATGGAATTGATAATATTGCGTATGAACTGACTGGCTGCTGGAGTATCGATAAGAATCGGAACCAGCCGTACCTTGATGTTCAGAAAGCCAATATTTCAATTCCCACTCGCAAGAAAAGCGTTATTGCTTTCCTTCGCTCTAACTGTAAGGGCATTGGAAATGTAAAAGCAACAGCTATCGCCAATGCGTTTGGCGAAAACACTTTATCTGTTTGCGCAAACGAGCCTGAAAAGCTGAAAAAGAAGGTTCCAAGTCTTACAGACAAGGACATTAAGGCTTTAAAGCACGGGTGCCAAGCATTGACATATAAATACGATATTCGGTGTTTTCTTGATGACAAAAACGTTGTCCTTCCGGATTACCAAATCGATGCGATTGCAGACGAGTACGGCGCGGAGGCACTTAATGTTATTAAAGAGAAACCGTATAAGCTGATTACGCTTCTGCCTTTTCAAACCTGTGACAAAATCGGACTTGCAATGGGAGTCAGTCCCAATGCTCGTAGACGATATGTTGCAGCACTCGTAGAGGCTCAGAAGCAGTTATGTCGGCAAAACAATACTGTTTGCGTTCGTGAAGATTTGCTGGTTGCGGAAGCTTATAAGCTGCTGAACCATCACAACGACGAACTGATGAAAATGTCGGTCAAGTTGTTGGTTGATAACTATCGGTTCATTCGATTTGGTTCTTCTAAAAGCGGAAATTGGATTTATTCCAAAGACGATTATACGGTTGAACGGAATCTCGCACGCAAACTTGCCGCGTTCATCAAAAGGGGACCCAGCAAGCAAAAGGAAATCGATGCGGCTCTTGCAAAATGGAAGAAAAACTCTCCCATTCAACTTTCCGAAAAACAGGAAGAAGCAGTACGCAATCTTGCTTATCCAATCTCCATCGTAACAGGTGGTCCGGGTACTGGTAAGAGTACAACGCTTCGCGCTTGTTTGGAAGTGTACAAAGAAGCATTCAAGAAAAACGCAACGATTCTTTGTATGGCTCCGACCGGACGCGCATCTAAGCGTATGGCTGAATGTACGGGTCTGCCCGCACAGACTATCCATAGCGCCTGTGCGCTTGTTCCCTCTAAGGCTGCTGGCGGTTTTACCGCTCAGGACGATTGCAAAATCAGCGAAAATCTGATTGCTATCGATGAAATGTCTATGGTCGGTATCCACCTTTTTGATTTCGTTATGAACGCAATCGAAAATGAACCCAACAAGAAAATCATCCTGCTCGGCGATGTGGACCAGCTCCCTTCGGTAACGCCCGGCAATGTACTCTTCGATTTGATTAAATGCAATCAAATCAAGTATACGGTTCTGGATAGAAACTACCGTCAGGGCTCCAATTCCACTATTGCGGATGCAGCATACGCTATCAATAATGGGATGTCCAATCTTCCGACTGATGAAACATTTCAGTTTATCGATTGCCATAATCCCGATAGCGAAAAGGAAACGGAAGATATCTCGAATATCATTATTCAGAAGTATCAGGAGGGAGTAAAAAAGTATGGCCGCGATGGATGTATCGTCCTTAGTCCTACTCATTACTACAAGAGCAGCAACAGTTCTCCTCTGTGTACGGATATTATGAATAAGAAAATTCAGGATATCGTAAATGAAGCTAAGAAAGGAAAACCGGAATGGCGAGCCAAATCCACCAAGTCCAAGAACGGCGTGGATGTAAGCCGCGTATTCAGAAATGGCGACCGCGTAGTCCAAATTAAGAATACGCCCGAAATCATGAATGGCGACCTTGGCACTATCGACGAAATCATTGATGATGATGGTGTTTACACGTTCAAAATCACATTCGATGACAAACAAGTCGAGTACGATGTCAAGGATATGCAGAATGTGGAACTTGGTTACTGCATTACGGTTCATAAAACGCAGGGTTCTGAATTTCCCTGCTGTATCATGCCCGCAAGTATGACTCAGAAAGCAATGCTGCAGCGCCAGTTGTTTTATACCGGCGTTACTCGTGCAAAAAAAGAGTTTATCTTTGTGGGTGACAAGAAAGCACTGGATTTAGCAGTTCGGACTAAGACCGAAGAACGTCGGTCGATGCTCCCGGCGCGAATCTGTAAGGAATGTGTTTGAAAAGTGGGTGGCTGCAGCAATAGCTGTGGCTGCCCACTTTTTTATTTTCGGCAGGGGAGGGGAGAGCGCATGAAAAATTCGTTTTGTGTAAAGAACAAATGCATTTTGCTTAAAGAAATCCGTATTGAAATTATACAAAAATAAAGTATCCTAAATATAAGGAAATATTATGTGATTTCCTTAGTTACACAAGCTGACACCTCTATGTGGTGTGTAATAGGCAACGCGGCATATAACGTGTATGTTGTGGCAAAGGGTCAGCAGAATGTGATGATTTTTGACGAAAGGAGGAATATACCAATGAATAGTTTGGCTGTTCGTAAGAACGATACCAAGAATGTTGTGGCGTTTATCGCTATTGCAAGTCTTGCTGTTTGCGCTGCGGCTCTCGTCAGCGTAAATCCGGCTTTTGCAGCTCAGGGTATTTCAACGCTGTTCGGTGAGGCTGGTAAGATTGCAAAGGCAGTCATGACTGGCTTTCAGGGCTTGGTTCTGACCGTCGCTATTGCTGCAGGCGTTTACACGATGATTCGTGGTCTGATGGCAAGTGACCCTAAAGAAACGGCACAGTACAAGAGCCGCTTCATTGCGATTGTTATTATCGCATTTGTGGCGTTCTTTACTCCCTCCATCATCAGTTGGGTTCAAACTCTGGCAACTCAGATTAAGCTCAGCTAAGTCAAAAACAAAATTGGGCAAGGGCCCAGCCCGTAGCGGTCTTCCTACGAATGGGAGACCGCTTTTTTGGTGCCTAAAAATTTACAAGAAAGGTGGAAGATAAGACATGCAGATAACTGCTATTGAGAAAGACAAAAGAAGAATGAAAACAATCAATAAAGCAGCAATTTCAATCACTGTTATTGCTGCCATGACGATGTGTATGTCGTTTGCATACGCAGGTATCTTTGAATCTATTGGCGATGCGTTGTTTGTTGGAACAGCGTTAACCAACCCGACAGATATTATTATCGGTGGGGTGATTATGCTTGTTTTCAAGGTAATAGCACAGTTAATCGCCTCGTTACTGGATTCGTTTCTAAGCCCCGTTTACACTATCACTACGATGAAACTTGGGGATTTGTACAAGTATATCCCTATAACGAATAAAACATATGCCGATGCGGGCGCAATTTGGGCGGACGACCTCGGACCCACAGTAAACAGAGTTCTCTTGGGAACCGGTTTGATGATTTGGGTCGTGTTATCAATATTTGCTATCTTGATAGATTTCTATTATGTAGCAAGCGGTGATAAGCGAGCTGTTCCGGGTTCCAAGCTTTTTCTTAAAATCGTAGTTACCGGCGTTTTAACATGGAAATCGCAGGAATTGATGTTCTATGTCTTTGATAACATCATCCAACCGCTCACGAGCAGTTTCCAAGACGCTGTGAAGGGAGCGGATTCAACGCCGAATGTGTTTTCCGTTATCGGCAGTAGCTTCTGCACGATATCGGCAGGTCTTGTTGGTGCTGTTATAGCAATCCTTATGCTGCTTCTTATCGGCATCAACTATTTCAAGCTTGCTCTTGAAATGATTCAGCGTTATTTGATTATAGCTGTCATTTGTGCATTGTCTCCCATGGCGTTTGCTACCGGTTCAAACTCGGAAACAGAAGATATCAGCAAGAAATGGTTCAGAATGTTTTGGTCACAATGTGTATTGCTATTTCTAAACGTCTGGTGCCTTGCTGTTGTAAAACAGGGAATGATGAATGTTGCACAGGCTTCTGCTGACAAAATCGTAATCTGGGGTCTTGTTGTGTATGGATTCATTAAGGTTTCGCAACAGCTGGATGATATTCTGCAAAACGCAGGTCTTAGCATCACTCGCCAGACTTCCGGTATGCTCGAAGACTTCTTTATGATGGGCAAGTCCATGATGGGTCTTGCAAGCACCGCAGTCAATGCTGCTGCTACCGGATTCCAGTTTAAGCAGGACTCTGCAAAGCTTAGAGAAGGTCTTGCCAACGGAACAAAAACGATGGACGACTATAAGCGGCATATTGCTAATACGACCGCAAGCAACAGCAGAAACCCGTTTGCGCTTGCAATGCTGTCCGGCACAATGGCGAGAGAATATGCTGCTGCTAAGATGACAGATAAAGATTACAAGCAAAGCGTCAGCGACTATATGAAGATGAAGAGCCCTGGCCGTCAAAAGGCCCCTGCTCCGAACCTTAACAGTCAGACCGGCAGAAATCAGGTCAAGAGTGCTCTGGAAAGCAGTAACAACAAAAAAATTGCAAATGCAGCAAAGAACGGCGAAGTGACTAATGCATACACGGATGCCAATGGCGTTATTCACGCTTCGCTTCAAACTAAAGATAAAAACGGTCGTGTGAATGGCATGTATGATGTTGCTGTGAGCGGCAACGGAAAAGATGTCATGGCGCAGGTCGCTTCCAGCCGTGAAGTAACAACGGATGCAAACGGCAACAAGCTTATTAAGGATGATAAGCTTGGTACATTTGCCTACAATAAAGAAACCGGAACCTTTGAACAGGTAAAGGATAAGGACGGAAATGTCCCCGAAAATCCGTTGTCTGTACAGGTTCCTGATAAAGTCAACAAGAATAATGTCGAGGAAGTCGCGGATTGGGCAACCAAGACAGACGGATTCGATAAAGCTGTTCAGGAAAAAGAAGCAACAGACAACTATTTCAACGCCACTGCCGCAGAGCGTCTTGACATGAATCCCAATGATGTTAATCAAGACCAGATGAATAATATGGCACGGCATGAAATCAATGACGCGTTTGAACGCGAAGGAGCAAACGGAGAAAAGCAGCTCGCCATCGGGGAAGATGATAAGCTTGATGTCGCCGTAGATAAAGATACAGGCGAAATGGCAGCAAAGCATTCTATGCTCAACGACGATGGTACTGTCTCTGTTCAGAACTACAAAAAAGACGCAGATGGCAACTGGCAGGCTGTAGGAGAATCTGAATACTATACGGCAATGGGAGATAAACCTTCTTATCGGAACGATAAGGGAGAAGTGTTTGTAGGCACGCAAGTCGGCACCTCTAACGATGGTAACGCTATCATGCGGTATGACCAAATCGGCAAAGACGGTAATGTGCTTGAAAACGGAAAATCTTTCAATGTTACGCAAAGTGCAAGTCTTGCTAACTCGGATGATGCCGCAAGTAAGGTTGAAATGGCACGTCAGGCGTCCGAATCGCTTGGTGCGAAAGCAGTTGCTGCGGATTACGAGAACGCCAAGAACATTTTTAATGGAAATGGAACTAATATTCCCGAAGATACAAACTTCAACAAACCCGAAATCATGTATGCGGCAAGTCAGGAATTCAATGGCGCTGCAACATCTAATCCTGAATTCGGTTACATTACGAACATGCCAGCTGTAGAAGCATCCAGTAACGGCGCGAAGGATGGTATTTACACGCAGACATTTGCTGATGAAGACGGATTCCGCGCAACTGCCAAGCTTGACATGGATAGCAAAAAAATTCTTGGCGTAACCACAAGCACAGCAAAAGCCAAGAAAGATGGAAGTGTTGAAGTTGAAAAGATAACAACAGATGCAAATGAAAATGTGACAGGTGAACACTATAGAGCTGTTCCGCAGAGAAATCCGTTGGATACAAGTGGTAAGGATGATACTGTCATAGTAGATGATATATTGTCCGGACAACAGTATAGCATTAAGGTTCCGAAAGAAATCACCAATAATGAAGAAGCTTTCAAGAACTACATGAACAGCGATGAAGGTGCCAGTGCAATCGAAGCAGCGAAGAGAGATACGGCAACGCTCAGGGATGCCGTTGTCAATTCTCAGAGCACCCCGATTCCTGACGGCACAAAAATCGACCCTGCTGCAGCAAGGTCTCTTGCCTATGAGGCCATTGCGAATGGAAATTGCGATAATGCCGATATTACGGCAGCATTGCAGGAAGGAACACTCCAAATCGTTGCAAATGACACTACGGTGGACGGAAAACCCTGTCTTGGATTGGTATATCCAAGCCGTACTACAGGTGTTAGAACAGAAACAGAATGCTGTTTGGAGCCCAAGGACGGAGATGTTGGCGTCACCACAGTTTCTGCCCCCAGAGCCGTTCAGACTGAAGCTCAGGTCCGTGACGCCGTGAAGGAAATGACCGAGTCGATTATGATGGCTCCTGCATCCGATGCAGAGGCAAGTGAAGACTTCTACAAGCAGAAGCAGTTTGCGGATGATAGCTTCCATGGTCCTAATCGTCTGGATTACACCGGCAAGGTCGGTGCGCGGCAGATGGCTGAGGCGGCACATGCCGAAATGGGAGATTATGAACCGTTCAGCTGTGATATTGTTGACGGAGGCGAGGGTGTCATCGTCGGACGCAAGGATACTTCTGTTCCTGACAGCTTGACAGCTATGGAAAAGGGCCAGGTTATCCGCAGTGAGGAATATATACTCCAGCGCGGCGGTAACGGCAAAGAAATGTCCGAAGCCGGAAAAGTGTCTGTCCTGCACAAAGTCAACGGGGCTCTTTCTATCGGTCTGCCTGACGGAAGCACCGCTGAAATCTTCGATATGAATCCGAAGACTGGCGAAATCAAGTTGAGAACCAAGAATGTCGATGATGACGGATTTGGCGAAATCACTACTGTAAATCTTGGAAAAGGCAAAGCGACAAGCGGAAATGTCATCAAGACGCTTATGGAAAACCTTGGGAAGTCCCCGGAGAGCAGAAACATGAAGGCCCTCTTGACTGGCGAGGATGAAGATGAACCTACGCCTCCCGAGAAAAGCACCACAAAAAAAGCATTAAAAAAGACAAAGAAAAGCAAAGAATAAGCCCGAAACCTTGAATGCGTAAGCATTCCTTTGTGCCGGTATGAGAATGCCTGCACAAAGAGCTGCACAACATCAACAGCCTTCACGCGGCGTGCAGTGAACAACGTACAATCCGTACGGCTAATGTTGAGTTAATATAGAAAGGTGGTATTTATATGGCGCAGCAAAAGTACAGTGATAATATGGTGCAGGACGCTGCAAGTGTAGCAAACGCTGCCATACAGACGACCAAAGATGCAAAGACTGTAGCCGCTGCTGCTGGAAACTTAGCAGCAGGCAATGTTGTTGGCGCGGCAAAGGAAGTCATCAAGAATCCACATATCATTAAGATGATTCTTGCTGTTATTCTTGCCGCTCTTTTTCTCATCTTTGTTGTCTTTATAACTCCTATCGTTTTGCTGTTTTCTATTCCGGGCAGTATTATCTCCGCAATCCAAGATGCTACCAATCATTCAAGTGAAGATGTTGGAAGTCAGTGGATGATGAATGATGCAGACCCGGCGCTCGTGTCGCAGATGAATGATTTTTGGAGCAATCTTAGCACTAATGGCAACGAAGGACAATCGTCATTTACGTCAAGTACAGCTGATTATACAGAGACGCAAACATATGATGTTTTGTGGGGAGAATCGAACCTTCAAATCACAGCGCTGGACAAGTATTTTCGTCGGTCGTACAAGAATGCGGTCAAGCGTGCCAACAAATCATGGGAAAAAGAAATTGATGAGGATGAGTTAACAAAGCAGGCACTCAGCGACGGTATCGAGAGTTCCGAGTACGTGAAATTCACAAACGTGCCGTTGGAAGAAAACGAAGAAAAGGGATTCCAGAAAGTTGCATTTTATATCATGGCAATGGATGCCTACAAATACACATTAAGCAACGATAGTAGTCTCGACAAATCAAACGAAGAACGCCTTACGCGTATGATGGATGTCGCTAAAGAGATATCTCCAAACGGCATTATGGACATCATTGAAGACGATATCAATACGCTGTTCAATATTAAAGACGATTCTATGTGGGTTGCCAGTTATAATACAACTTCGGCAGACAAAGATGAAATCGTTGGATATGAAAAGAAGAAGGAATGGCATGATACATCCGGGTATGTAAATGGCAAATGGGTCCAGAGCGGATATAGTACCGATACAGACGAGGACGACCCCGATAAGCCAATCGTAAAGACAATACGAACTTACACGACAAAGGTATCCCTTAATGTAAGTCAGGAAGTCAGAGATAAACTGTATGAGAAATACGGTATTGACAAAACGGAGAATCTTGGCGACCACTCAACTTCGTTCTCTGACCCTCTATCTGTCAGAACCGGATACGATAACAATGAAGATAACAGCAGTGTAAAGATGACGGCTGCCGATATTATCGAAACGCAAGTAGATAGACTCATGAAGCTTTACAATATCCCCGTTGATGGCATAACTGGTTCAACTGCCGGTGCTATTGGCGTTGGCGGTTCCGCAAATATCAGCAATCTTTCCGAGGAGGAAATTCAAAATATATTGGCATCGCTGAATAGCGGAAGCTATACCGCAAAACAGCAGGCACTTGTAAGTAAGTTACAAGAGGCATTGAGCAGTCCGCTCGGTTTGACCGGATACATGCGGAGTATTGGATGCACCGTTGTCACGAATATGTGTCAGGCATTCGTTGCTGACTTCTATTCAAAATGCGGCCAAACGCGAATCAGCTACGGTTCCGCTATTAACGCCTATAAAGCCAGTGCAGTTTGCAAGAAAGGTCAACCCGGTTATGACACGCCCCCTGATGGAGCTTCTGTTTATATCGGTGAAAACCATGTAGGTATTTATATCGGTGGTTATGTTATCGACAGCGTCCACGGTAAAATCCAATCTATGTCCTTCGAGACTTGGAAAAACCAAAAATACTACCAAAGCGGCGGTGGTTATCTTGGCTGGGGCTTTAATGGATGGGATGTGTCTTCCTAAAAAAGTAGACTAAAGCAATAAAATGTGGTATAATATAAGAAGAAAGGAAGTGAGGACGCGAGATTTCGCGTAATGTTATGAAGAAAAACATCAATCCTATTGCCATTGCGGCAGCAATCATTGCTGTCATCGTTATCATTCTTGTGTTTGTTGGTATGAACCGTCATAAGAACGATGCGGGTACACAGCCCGATTCGAGTTCGGTTTCCGAGTCCGCAGCAAGCAGCGAAGATAATCTGGCAAGCGCTGAAACTGCCAACGACAAAACTGATACAGCAATTCCTGAGAATACCGACAAAGACGAAGAAGTTATCGACTATGTTCCTGAAAAAGCAGAGGTTCCGACCGACATTAGGCGCGGCAACACCGATGCAGATGCTGTAAGCAGCGCCGCAAACATCCCCGCTGGTAGTGACACTGCTTTCGTTGACTTTGCCACGCTGGAAGAAGACAACTCTGCTACGTTCCGCTACACTGACCGTTATGTTTACGGCATTCAGAAGACGTATTTTGAAATGCAGAAGGACAGACAGGAGAGCTACAATTTAACTCCCTCTCTGTCGAGCGGCGGCAATGTTGAACTGGCTTTTGGAACGAACCCGCTTTATACTGGTACAGACAAGAACGGCATTGAGCGTCAATATATCATTTCCGGCGCTGATGTACTCGAATACGATGGGACACTGGACCCCTTCAAGACGCATCCGATTCTTCGCAAAGAAGGAACCAGTGAACGTGTGTATCTCTTTGACAGCAAAGAAAAGCGCGATGAGTTCCTTGCTCTTCGCAAAATCGGCAAAAACTATCTCGAAAACGGGTCAACTGACAGCGATTGGAAAATCGTTCTGAATGGCGAATATATTCCTGACGCATTCCCCATGATTGATGAAGACGGGAATTTGAACGTCTCCATTGCTCAGCTTGCCATGGCATATAATCCACTGTTCAGCCATGTTACCGGCGATTATGTTTATGCTGCTACCGACTGGGGTCTGTACACCATCCCTAACGATGAAGCTGACCCCATCGTGAAGAACAGAATTGACCAGTACACCGATGAAAATGGTCATACTATGTACCTCGTTTCTGATGATGGTTTCGGCGGTACGTCGGCTACTTACGGCGGTGTTGCACAGTTCCCAAAGACGAAACAGTATTATTGGGTAACGCCAGATGACCTGTATTCCATCCTTGGCTGGAAAACATCCATTAAGGGTCGCGTAATCAGCATTGTGAGTGACCCGTTGGACGATTCTGACTTGACGGCTGTAGTCGAAACTGTAGCATCCGGCACAATCGATTTGAACGGTAACAACGCTGGCTAATCGGTTTTCTGTGAAAAAATCTATTCGTTATTTCGTAAAGAAAAACATATAGCATTTTAAAATCATTCGATATATACTTATTATAAGCGAATAGTATATAAGCACATTCCCCCTCGGAGTAATTCGAGGGGGATTTTTTTGTTGTTTTTTACAGCAAGAGTGTGCTGACGGCATCAAATGAGGAAGATTACCAAAAATGAGTAGTTATATGTTGATTCACGGAGATTGCATGGATTCATTCGGGTTGATTCATGACCATTCTGTCAATCTCGTTCTGGCTGACCCGCCATACGGAATAACGCAAAACACATGGGATGTTGTGCTGCCATTTGATGATTTTATCGAATGCGACGGAAAAAATCTCAATTATGAGAAATATTTACTGCATTGCTTCAAAAAGAACATTCCCTACAAGGACGCCAACGAGGAGTGGAATAAAAGAAAGCGACAGGGAATTTGGTCACAACTGGACAGAATACTTGCCGATAGGGGAGTGGTGATTCTTTTCTCGGCCGGGATTTACACGAAAACATTGATGGAGTCCACTACGATTCCTTGGAGATACAATCTTATCTGGCAGAAAACGACTCCGGTTGGATTTCTTAATGCAAACCGAATGCCGCTTCGAGCACATGAAGACATTCTTGTTTTCTACAAAAAACTGCCGACCTATAATCCTCAAAAGACAACAGGACATCCGAGAAAGGTCTCAACGGTCGAACATAAACGAAATTCTAAGATGACAGAGGATTACGGGAAATACACAGCAAAAGGTTATGACAGTACCGAACGATTCCCAACGAGCGTGCTGACATTCGCTACTGATAAACAGAAATATGCAGCGCACGGCACACAGAAACCGGTGGCATTGTGCGAGTGGCTTATCAAAAGCTACACAAACGAAGATGATACCGTTCTCGACTTCTGTATGGGAAGCGGCTCGGCAGGCGTAGCAGCGAACAATACGAAAAGGAATTTTATCGGCATCGAAAAGGATGCCGATTTTTTTGATATTGCAAAAAAGCGGATAGAGCTTTGAGGAACGATTATGAGCTTTGATATACTGGGCAAAGACATTGCTGTATTATTCATATTAGCAGTAATATTTGGCGTTGCTACATATTTTTACGTGTTGCACAAAGGGAAAAAGGAAAAAAGAACAGCAAGCGCAGAGGATAAAATTATTCTTGGTTTCGAAGTTCTTGCATTTTCTTTTACATTTTTTATCTTTTTTCCTTTAGTAGTCGAAGACGTGTTTGATGCAAGTGGAAGCAATTCTGCCTTATGGCACAATCTCGCCGCAATAATTAGCTATGGTGGTGCAGCGTTTTATCTTTTCTGTGGTCAAATTAGTGGTGACTATTTTACAATACAAAAGTTTTTGAAAAAACATAAAAAACATAAAACAAGAGCTCAAAAAAAGAGATGGAAACGGAAAAAATAAGTCGAAAGCATTCTGTGCATTTAAAAATTAAAGCCGAGCAGTAAAGAAAAAGAAATATTCGACTCCTCCGATGTTACAGCATTGGAGGTTTATTTTTTTAGGGTATTGCAAAAATGGGTGGTTTGAATAAAACCATCTGGTTTTACAAGTATCCGGGATATCGAAATCCTAAACGCAATTTCCCCGGCTGTGCGCATAAGAGGTGAAAAATGCAAACTGCACTGACTTTTGTGGCAATACTTACCATGGCGATGCTGCTCTTTTGCGGAACGCGGCCTGCATTTATCCTTTTGGTTGTTCTTGCTGTAGTATCAGCGGTCTGCTACATTGTGGTTTCCTATATTTTGCGAAAGAGAGCTGACGAAAAGGACGCAAAAGACGCAGTGCTGCAAAAGAAAATTGCAAATTGGCGTAAAGTCCGACGTAGGCAGCTCAGAAGTAATGCCGATAGCGATGATATGTTCGACGCCTGTGGTATAACGCAAGACCTGCGATTGTCTCTGGAAGAGGATGAGCAATTCTGTGAGAAGAGGCACGAAATAGAGGAGCTGGAAACTCAAATCAACTTGTGGAATCGAATCGGAGATGTTTTCAAACACCTGCTGAATAGCTGCGTAATCCTTGTTTGCCTCTTGGCATTTTTGTCTTTCATCGCTTTTGCATATAGCTATGTATGTCGTTTGTGGAGGTGAAGGAACTATACATAATAGCATTTTAAACGCACGCGTGCGTTCGATAAATGCACGCGTGCGTTTTTGTGCATTTCCGCGTATTTATCGCTCATCTTTTGCGAGGAGGAGAGACCGTGACTCAACCGATTCAGGCTGTTCAGATTTATTATGAGCATCCATTTGGTGCTGAAAGAGAAGCGTTAAGAGAGTTCTTCTCATTTGTTGGCTGCTTAGTTAAAACGACTATGATGCCAGTAGAAACTATGCTGGAGAAGCACAAATCGCTTGTCAATCCGGAAAGTGAGCGAATCACACATCTATTTCTTACAGACCGACCACCGAAAGGCATCGCACTATCAAAAAATGAGATGTGGTGCAGTTTTCGTATCTTGAAGCGAGAGCTGACAATAAACGGAAAAGCAATTCTGCGCAATGCGGACCAGAAGATTTCTACTGAACAATTCGAGAAGGCAGCGCTTGATGTTATTATCCGCCGTATTTGGAAGAATGATGAAGCAGAGACCCAAAGTCTTTTGTGCATCAACGCTGCTTTCTGGCAGCTCGACCTATTTGCGTTTCTACAAATCAAAAGCACATTCCAAGCACTCAAGATGGGCGAATTGATGGCTCTTCCCATGAGAGGTCACTACTATCTGCCGGAAGCTGTTTACCTCAACAAGATGGCGGACGCTTTCATCAATATGGCAAAACAGTACAGTGTGGGACCGAGCAGTATCTATGCGGTCTATGCCTATGCAAATGCACAGCGACATTTACGAGAACTCCTTGCATCGTTGGAAGCACATGCTCCGCTGCGCATAAAGCTGTATGCCGCTGTAAAGCCGGTACAAGAACTCCTTTCGGAGCTGAATAAAATATACCGTGTAGACCCAGACTTCGTTTCCATGTACTGCTTGGCAGCAACATTGTGCAAAGGACAGGCACAGTTTGCACTCGATGCACGCCCATATCTTAGAGATGCAATAGAACATGCACCGGAAGAATTGAAGTCTTTCACAGCAGGAATATACCTGCGATATGGAGTGTCTGAAAAACAGATGCATCCAGATAACGAAAGAGCATTACAATGTTTCAAAAAAGCGCTGCAACTGAACGAGAACTATTATCCTGCAATATTCCAGATAGCTTGTCTTTGTGCGATAGATAAGAAGTATACGGAAGCAAAAATCGGATTTAGAAAAGTGATTCTTCTCATTCAAGGAAATTACAACCACCGAGATTGGCGGAACTTTTCTTTGGAAGAAATCCTCTATGTGTTTCGATGCTACATCTGGCTCGCCAAACTCGCACTGATAGAAGGTGGGGAGAGTTCCATTGGTGTTTCCATAGCATTGGCTAAGAATACCGCTATTGTGTTTGCAAAAACGCCCATCCTTGAGAAATGCTGTGATATTGAACACTATGGAAAAGCGAAGAGCTATCACCAAAGCAACATCACAGTAAGAGCAGTTTTGACGGTGCTGCGAGATATGGCGGGCGACTCAGAAGTCAACATGGAATTGCAAGAAGAGATAGATGACTTAATCAGAATATGCAAAAAGGTATCCGATGCGGGGTGATTCTGCATCGGATTTTCTATTAGAGAAAAGCGAAAAAGAATGTCTGCAATCAAAGGAATATTCCGGTGGATTATAAGCCGTGTTGGTTCAAATGCAGCAGCGCAGAAAGCTGTCCTTTTGCACAGGAAAAAGGCATGAATGATGCTCCGGCGCTGTGTGAGCAGCCCTGCAATGGTACTATGGGTGTACCGATTACCTATATGGACAAACACAACCCGGATGAGTTTGAAATTATAAAATTTCGCAAAGGTAATGATGATAAGGACTTGACATATACAATCAGGTCCAACACAATCTTAACAGACAGACAGACAGACAGACAGACAGACAGACAGACAGACGCAGAATTACTCATTACCTCCGGATTGTCATCCGAGCGAAAGTGTAACGGCATCATGGGCGTGCCAATCACATTCCTCGACAAATACAGTCCAGAACAGTTTGAAATTGTTGGGCTTGCAGCAGGAAACATCCGAAGACTTGCGGGAATTATTCCAGTCGGAGGAAAAGACGGTCCGTACATTGACGGAAAACTTCGATATGGACGTGTATTTATCCAAGCGCAAATGTAATTGTATCATGGGTGTACCTATTACTTTCATGGATAAGTATAATCCGGACCAGTTTGAGGTTGTGGGCATGGACCTTAATGATTCCGTAGAAAAACTTGGAATAAAAGAAATTGGTAATAAATGGGTGGAATTGTACAAAAAACAAGGCGGCAAAGGTCATATAACTGCCAGTATGCATTCCCTTGTTTATACTCATAACGGGAAAGCCGTTTCGTTGTATCGTAGAGGTTTGATTCGTAAGAAAGTGGGTGCGTAAAAATGAGTTATTCCGAAATTATCTTTTCTATCATCAATCTTGCTATTGCAATCATTATTGGCGGTGGACAAATTTACATTGCCAAAAACGTTAAAGATTTCGAAACGAAACAAGATAACCGTGACGAACAGAGAAGAAATGAACAAATATATGCTGACGCTACAAAATTCATACAAAAGTATAATAGAAATGGTTATGAGTCTGAAATATATTTAATTCCTTTGTGCGTAGTTGCGTATAAATATAATCCAATATATCCGTACCGTAGGGAAATATATCGTGAATTTTGTTCGTTGACAGAAGATGTGCAAAATGAAATCCTAAAACGTCTTGATATAGATTTAGTTAGTTATAAATATGATAATTATTTTTCTGATATGTTAAATCGTGTAACCAGAACTATTGAAACTTATTATCATTATAATGCACAAGGATATTATTATGATAACGGCAAGTATTTTGAAAGAGCGTTAACGAACCATGGAGCCAAAGAAATACCAGATAGTTTGAGATGTGAATTGGATGATAAAGCCAAAAAAGCTCTTTCGTCCCCTATGGGTGCATTCGCGTCAACCTTATATAAAGACGGAATGATGAATTTTCAAGACCATTTAAAAAACTTATTGTCCTATCATAAAAATGAAAAATCACTGGCATCGTTATCAGGATATTTTCAATGTAGTGACGAAACGACCGCATCATATATTTGCTGTTTAATTGCAAAATATTCTGCTATTTATAATCAGATAGAAACTGATGATAAAAACTTTGGATATGATTGCGATTATAGTGGTAATAGATATATGGAAGATTTGTTTTTGGATACATTAAATACAGTGGAACACTACATTACTACAAAGGGGGATTAAATAATCATGAAAATCACAGAAACGAAAATCAAGGTGTCTGACCTTGTCGAGAACTACAAGGACAATGGCGATGGCGGTGTATTTGGCTACAATAACCGTCTTACGATTCGTCCGTCCTTCCAGCGTGAGTTCATTTACGGGGAGAAGCAGCGCGCAGCTGTCATCGATTCCGTAATGAATGGATTTCCGCTGAACATCATGTACTGGTCTAAGACCGGGGCTGACACATACGAAGTTCTTGATGGGCAGCAGCGTACCGTCTCTATTGCCCAGTACATCAACAAGGATTTTCCTATCAAAATCAATGGCAACGACAAGTTCTTCCAAAACTTGACCAACGAGGAAAAGCAGACAATTCTGGACTATGAACTGACGGTCTACATCTGCGAAGGCACCGAAGCCGAGAAATTGGAATGGTTCAAGCGCATTAACATCGCTGGCGAGGTTCTGACTCCGCAGGAACTGCTGAATGCTACCTATACAGGACCGTGGCTGGCTGATGTGAAGAACTACTTCTCGAAACGCAACTGCGTGGCTGCGAAAATGGCTGACGGATACCTGAAAGGCAACCCGATTCGGCAGGAACTGCTGGAAAAAGCATTGGCATGGATTGCTGACCGTGACGGTCTGGAATCTGGGCAGATGTACATGGCGGTTCACCAGCATGACGAGGATGCCAATGACATCTGGCTTTACTTCCAGTCTGTCATCAACTGGGCGAAGATGCTGTTCCCAACGAAGCGGAAGGGGATTACGGATGCACAAGCATGGGGACTGCTCTATAACCAGTATCATGCCAAACAGTACAACAGTAACGCTCTGGAAGCTGACATCAAAAAACTCGTGATGGACGATGATGTAACTAAGAAGGCAGGCATCATCCCGTTCATCCTTTCTGACCGCACTTGGCGCGATGAAAAGTACCTGTCCCTTCGTGCGTTTACTGAATCTCAGAAGCTTCGCGCCTATGAGCGGCAGGGCCACAAATGCCCCTTGTGCGTTGCAAATTGCATCAACACCGAGTACGCCTTTGAGGATATGGAAGGGGACCACATCATTCCTTGGAGTAAGGACGGACATACCACGGATGACAACCTGCAGATGCTGTGCAAGGAATGCAATTCGGCAAAGTTGGATAATTGACGTACCGTTGTTGCTTTTGCATTGCAAGAAAAATGTAAAGTGAGAATCATTTTAAAACCTCCGATGTTACAGCACCGGAGGTTTTGCTTTTTTGGAGGATACAAAGATGGCAAAAAGCATTGAACCTGAAGTAAAAAATTGGTTTGCGCAGGCGTTGAGCCAGCACAAGACCAAATATTGCATTGAGCAGGGAACCCTCAATATTGAGATTGAAAGTGCCCTTAAAGCCGCGCCGTCTAAGAGTGGAGGAAACGGTTACGGCAGACCGGATTTTCAGTTAATGGTTAAAGACCCGACCACGCTGAAAAGTATCCCTGTCATGGTAGAAGCTAAGGGTACAAAAGGAAAACTGCTAAAGCTCACTAAACTTGGCGAGGTAGAGCTTGAAACATCATATCCGAAGGACTCCAAAGAGGGCGCTTCTAATCCGCATAAGGCAGGGGATACCTGCTATACCACAATTCAAAGCTATGCAGTGAATGGCGCTGTCTTCTATGCACGGAACATCATTGAATATTCAGATAGCTACAACGCTGTCATTGCAGTTGGTATCAACGGCTACGATGACACAACTGAACGTAAGTATCAGTGCGAGATTTACTATATTTCCAAAGAAAATGCTTTCGTCCCGAAAAAGCTGGGTGATGACATTCAATTACTGTTCGAAGAAAACATCCATACCCTGATGAGAGCTGTAAACAGTGCTACTCTCACGGACGCAGAAAAAGAACGACTGACCAAAAAACGCAGAAACTCAGATTGACGATAATCTGAAAAGGCTCAACCAGATGATGCACGATGGACTTCATATTGAAGCAAACTCTCGCGTTCACCTGATGGCAGGCATGATTATGGCGGGGCTTGGCGTTGAAGGTAAGGTTGCTGCTCTGGAGCTATCTGACCTACATGGGTATACTACTGCATCTGGTCACGATGGCAGAGTGTTTATGAATCGCATTACAGACTTTTTGCGTGAACGTGGCTTACCGGAAGAAAAGCGCGAAATCGTTCTGAATAAGCTCAGCACTGTTTTCGTCAACGCGCAAGGGCTGTGGATGCCGGAAAACGGAGTAAGCCGTCTGAAAACTTTGTATGCAGAAGTACAGCGCACGATTTTGCCGTATGCAAGAACAAAAGGCAGCCAGTATCTTGACTTTACCGGGCGGCTTTTCAATGTTCTTACCGACTGGGTCACTATCCCGGACGGAGATAAAAATGACGTTGTCCTTACACCACGCTACATCACGAATCTGATGGCTCGTCTGTGCGAAGTAGACCGCGATAGCTATGTTTGGGACTATGCTACAGGTACGGCCGGATTCCTTGTTTCTTCTATGCGCCTGATGATTGAAGATGCGGATGCGCATATTGCAGACCAGCAGGAGCGCGAAATCAAGAAACGTGACATTCGTTGCAAACAGCTTCTGGGTATCGAGCTCCGCGACGACATCTACCTGCTGGCTGTGCTGAACATGATTTTGATGGGCGATGGCAGCACCAACATTATCATGGGTGACTCTCTCAAATATGACGGAACGTATCAGCAGGGAGACATGAAAGGGAAGAAGTTTCCTGCAACGAAGTTCCTTCTGAACCCGCCATATAGCGCTCCCGGAAAGGGATTCAACTTTGTCAAGAAGGCTCTTTCCAATATGACGACAGGCAAAGCGGCCGTATTGATTCAAGAAAATGCTGGAAATGGACAGGGACTTCCCTTTACGAAAGACATTCTCGAAAACAACACTTTGCTTGCCAGCATCCATTGCGCAGACATTTTCTGTGGCAAAGCAGGTGTTCAAACGGCAATTTATCTGTTTGAAGTCGGCAAGCCTCACGATGCCGACAAGGAAGTTGTCTTCATTGATATGAGCAATGATGGCTATGCACGCCAGAACCGCAAGAAAGCCTCCTCTGATAAGAACCTTCAAAATAAAGACCACGCTGTAGAGCGTTACAACGAAATCGTCGATATTATCCTCAATAAGCGCAAGAAAACCGACTACTACCGCGAAGGGCAAGAAGTCATTCGTGACACCATTTCGCTCAATGGCGACGACTGGACCTTTGCAAGCCACAAAAAGATTGATACTACCCCGACCGAGGAAGACTTCAAAGCGGTTGTTGCTGCATATCTTTCTTACCGTGTTAAATGTCTAATGGAAAACAAGTAATTTTAGAGGTGCATATATGCAGATGAAGGAATATAGAATTTCTGACCTCTTCGAAAAAGTAGAGGTACAAAAAATCCAAGGGAAAGCCAATGATTTCCCGACAAAGAAGGATGACATTCATACCATTCCGCTGCTCACGTCCACCGGGTCCAATCAAGGCTTTTCGAGATATGCAGCAAAAGAGGACTGCCCGACAATTCTTCAGAATGCTATTTCTATTGTATCGAACGGCGATGCGGGTGCCACATTCTATCAAGGGGAGCCGTTTGCTGTTTTGCAGGACGCATATGCTATCCAGCTCAAAGCTAACAAGATGACCGAAGCAATCGGCTTGTACCTCACTGCTACCATCCGAAAAGTCATCTACGACACCCACGACTGGCTAAACAAGGTTGGATGGAGCAACATTAAAGACGATATCATCACGCTTCCTTCTGTTAGGGGGTGGACGAGATGAATAATTTCGACACCTCTGCGTGGAAAGGATTTGAATTGCAAGATTTGTTTGATTCAATAAATGGAAATGTAGATATAAAAAAAGAAGATATTAACGGAAAAGGAGCCATTGTAGTTACAGCGGGTACAGCAAATAATGGAATTTTGGGGAAAACCGATATAGAAGCGTCTATTGTCCCAAGTAATACAATTACAGTTGATATGTTTGGAAATTGTACTTACAGGGATTCATCATATAAAATGGTGACACATGCTCGTGTTTTTGCATTGATTCCTAAATATGCAATGTTCAATGAACAAATTGGACTATTTATTGTTACCGTTTTAGGAAAAATGATTCAGCAATATTCTTTCGACAATATGTGTTCATGGAACAAGATAAAAGCACAAAAAATTTCCTTACCATCAACTGAAATCAATGAGCCGGACTGGAACTATATGCAGGAGCGCATTGCCGAGTTGGAACAGAAGCGCATTGCCGAGTTGGAACAGTATTTGATTGCTACCGGACTGAATGATTATGAGCTGACCGAAGAGGACAAATATATTCTGGCTACCAAGCTGACCGACGTGGGGGCATCACAAAGCTCGGAATCTGGAAGTGGCTGCTGGAAAGAAGTAGATAGATTTGCATTAACGGATTTATTTGAAATTTCTACAACTAAAGGATTGGACAAAAACAACATTTCATTTTGTAATGATGGCAAATATGATTTTATAGGAAGAACATCATTAAATTGGGGAATACAAGGACATTTAGAAAAACAGAATTATTCCCCATATCCCAAAAATTCATTTTCACTTGTACAAGTTGGAGCGACATGTGTTTTATGGCGTGAGAAAGAATGGTATGCTTCTCAAAATATATTTTTAATGATTCCCAAAGACCCCAAAATAAAAAAATCATTTTTATATATTCAAGGCGTACTTAACAAACAACTAAAGAAATACGGAGCATCTTATAATAGTTATCCAACACTCAAAAATTTACGAGAAACAACAATTTTATTACCGACTACAACTTGTGGACAACCAGACTGGGACTTCATGTGCAAGTACATTCGCGCCATCAAAAAAGTGGTTATCGCAGATGTTGTGAAGTATAAAGATGAAGTTATCGCGAATACGAAAATTGTAACGCAATAAAGGAGAATAAACAGAAAAAATGAATGAAATGTCAAAAAAAGAGATTATTGAGTTATTCATAAAAACGTTATTCAATTGGTTTTCGGAACTTATTGAAAACAAAAAGAAACCACGGATAAAGGATGTAAACAAAATAGAAGAATATCCAATCATTTCTGCTAGAGTCGATGAAAAAACAAGAAGATTATTGACATATAATAAGGAGTTAGAAAATGTACCATATATTATCAATATTATAAATCACACAAATCATCCAATCGAAAATATCAAAATCTACTTTACTTATGATAGACTTCCATTTGCTTCAATTTCTGTTCTCAAAGCAAAAGAAGTATATCCATTTGAAGTAGGATTTATAACAGTAGAAGAACAAAAATCACCAAATGGAACACTTAGTTATAAAACGGATGCCTTAGTGGGAATCAACAAAAACCGCTTAAAAGATTTTACTCCGAATATAATAAAAGGAGAAAATAAATATATTATTGATTTAACCGATATGCCACTACACTTTGATTACAATATAAAATGAATCTCCTTAATATATTTAATATTCTATAATGTATTTAGACGCTGCACCATACAAAATCTTTCAAGAATAAATAGTAACCACATTTCCTATTATTTAAAACATAGAAAATCACACATTTTTCTAATTTAATATTGACAACTGTATCAATATTATTATAATTTAAAATCATAATAAATTTAAAAGCCTACTATTGCAAATCTCATTGTAATAGTAGGCTTTTTGTTTTGTAGACTATATAAGGAGCTGACGAAATGAATTGCACCGACATTCTTGCTTTCCTAAAATCTGGAGGAGACGCATTGGAAAAAGAAAACTACTTAAGCGCATTGTGTATTGCTTTAATACTACCAAGTATGTGCTCAAGATTAGAATATAAAAGCAAAAACCCATCTGATAAAAAGAATTATATTAACTGGTGCAACACTTATATTACTCAAAATGAATGGCTTAAAGATTTTTTTGGAAATAATTATTCGGAAATTCTATATAAATTGCGATGCGGAATAATTCACGAAGGATATGCAGAAATAAATAATGATGGAAAAAACATATATTTATCTTACGGGAATAATTGTGCATATGCAACATTCGAAAAACAAAAAGTAATAAGTGTAGAATTGCTATGCAAATCAATATTTCAATGTGTAAACCTGTGGTGTCAAGCAAATATGGCATTATACAATAAAGAGTCGTCTTTTATTCTTAATATGAAAAATCCAAATGACAGCCTTTTTTTGACAAGATTGTATATTGAAGAATTAGATGAAAAAGCAAAATCATTAGAAGAATAATCAAAATACATATAATACATAACCTTGTTTTATGAAAAAATCTATTCGATTTTTCGTAAAGAAAACCATATAGCATAGCGCAAAAATCAGTATATAATGAATATAAAGATAAGTGTACTCAGAAACACTTATCTCCGCAAAGTCTTGTTCGAGTTCACACATCGGACAAGGCTTATTTTTTGTGTTTAGAAAGGAGTGTGGGAGAAACATGGTGATGATTTGTTTCTCTTTCATCGCACACAGGAGGTGTTGACGCGTGAAAGAAAAGATAACAAAACTCAAAGACTGGTATAATAGTCTGAATTCCACAAAGCAAAAGCTGGTCAAGTACGGTATTATCGCTTTTCTTAGCTCGTTCCTTGGCGGATACTTTGCAGAAAGTGCTTATAGAGTATCTACAAACGGGTTACTGGGAGCTGATAATGCCAGCATCAATTTTCTGCTTTGCCCAATCTACGCACTTATCAGAGCGAACGGTCTGATTTATACTCTCATTATTACGTTAGCCATTTCCGGCTTCCTATTTATAATGGAGTTCAGAAACCAAGACCTTGCGAAGGAAGCGCATGAAGATGACAGAGGAGTTGCGGTCGCCGCGAATCCTCTTTATGGCTCCGCTGACTGGATGCAGCCGGAAGAAATCCATAAGCATTTCGAAATCGGCCCGGTCAAAGATGTGGAAGGAATTATTCTCGGCCAGTTGGATAAAGAAGGCAAGGAAGCCATTTGTTTGGCAAACAACTCTCCCGGCAACAGAAACATCATGATTTTTGGTTCCCCCGGTTCCGGTAAGTCCTACGGCTTTGTTCGGTCTGCTGTATTCCAGTCAGTTAAGAATCAAGCCTCCATGGTTATTACCGACCCCAAGGGTGAAATCCACAATGATATGCGCAAGTTCCTTTTGGATAACGGATACGAAGTAAAGCTGTTCGACCTTGTTGACCTGCTGTATTCCGATTCTTGGGATTGCGTATCCGAAATCATTGACCCTAAAACAGGCAATGCAAACGAACTACGTATTGCCGAATTTGCAGATGCTATCATGAAGAACTCCGGTGAAGGCGATGAGTTCTGGGACGGCGGCGAAGCCAACCTTTTGAAAGCTATCATCTTCTATCAGGCATATCGAAATGAAAGCGCAAAAGTAGAAAAGTTCACCAAGTCTATTATTGAACTCTGTAAAGACCTCTCTATCGACAGCAATGACTGCCAGCAGTTTATTACTATCATTCAGGATGAATCTACTATTATGAATGATAAGTATTACTGCGTAAGAGAACTTGCAAAGAGAAAGGCCGAGCAAGACCTCGAAAACGGGCAGCGCGACAGCGCTATCGATGCCTCGTTGACCGGCGATGAATATGTATCGGCATGGGTCGAAAAGTACATCGCAGACATCGATGACTGGGTAGACCGCCGCGCACCGCTTCATATCGATGAAATTTATCGTCTGCTTTTGAACAACGACCTTGCAAAATGGGAAGAGTGTTTCAAAGACATTCCTCTGGATAATCCCGCACAGCTTGCATGGTCAATCTTCAAGCAGAACTCTGATAACGCAAGACCTCAGTTCATCACAGGTCTTGGTCAGCGTATGCAGCTGTTCCAGATGCGCGATTTGCGCCGTATTCTTCGCAACAAAGATATCGACCTTGCTTCGATTGGCGACCATCCTTCTAAAAAGAAGACGGCCTTGTTCTGCGTTATGTCTGATAAGAGTGCAGCCATGAAGCCTATTACTTCTTTGCTGTTCAACTTCCTGTTCAAGGATATTTCCGACGCAGCAGATACCTATGGCCCCAAGACCCGTAATACAGTAAATATGATTCTGGACGAGTTCGTTAACATCGGTATGATTCCGAACTTTGAAGTTCTGATTTCTACCGTTCGTTCTCGTAAAATCGGTATCTTTATGATTTGCCAGACATACTCACAGCTGCAGGAGACCTACGGTGAGACAAATGCCGAGACCATTATCGGTTGCTGTGATACTTTGTTGTGCCTTGGTGTTAACGATAAAACGACTGCTGATTTCATTTCTTATAAGAGCGGTGTCATGACAGTCGTATCCAAGAGCGTCAAGGATAATCGTCCTACGGTTCTTGGCTATCGTCCTATGAATCAGGGCTATTCCTTATCTCTTGGCGAAGGCAAGCGTAATGTCATCAACCCCGATGAAGTTATGGCGATGCCTTTTGAGAATGTTTTGCTTTTCAGACAGCACGCAAAAGTGCTGAAAGCCAACAAGTTTGGCTATAACCTGCATCCGATGTTCAAGGAGTTTGCCGTCAAGAACGAAAAGGGCGAACTCGAACTTGAACAGATGCCTATCATCAGCCTTCTGCCAAGCCGCAAGAAATATGCAGCGACAGAAGACAGAGACGCATTCAGTGCCGGTACCAACAAAGTCAAGACTGGTGCCGATTTCTTGAGTGTAGCAGCAAGCAATCAGGAAATTGCTTCTACGCAGAGCACGGAGAGATTCCGTCAACAGCAGAAGCGTACTGAGATTCCGCCTGCTGCCGATATGATGAGCAGTACCGTAAAGACCGAAACGAACACAGCAGGGAAGGGGACTGCTGCTCAGTCCAAGAAGAAAAACAAGTTTGGCATCTAATCCCCTTATATAACGCGCAAGACCTTATCCGTTTTTGGGTAAGGTCTTTTTCTTTTGTTATTACCGTCCCCACACGGTAATGTATATAAATTTCTATTTACAGAAAGGTAAAGTTTATCATGGAAGATACTATGAATCTGAATACTCCCGAAGTGGCTGAGGCTGCTGTCGAGACCCCCGTTGACGAAGAGGCCGCTTTCGCCAATACTGCCGAAGAGGTTGCTGCCAATCCCGATTTCGTTGCCGCCGACACCGCTTCCAATGAAGAAGACGGCGATGCTAAGACTGAGGCTGTTGACGAAGATGCTCCCGAGGAGAACGCAGAAGCTGCTCCTGAGCGCCGTCTTCCCAAACTGGGCCGTTATGTCGATTCCGGCAACGACCTGATTGAAGCACAGATGCCCGATATGGTTCAGGCTTCCGATGAGGACGAAATGCGTCGTGCTATCCGTCAGCATCGCGTTCTGTATGCAAAGGTCGTTGCTATCGAGCCCATGGGCGATGGCATCAAGATTGTTGCAAAGCGCAATACCATGCGTGTCGTGTTCGTCCCTGAAGATTTCTTCAAGTACAGCCTGATGAAGGATATGGATGGCCTGAGCAACGAAGAGAAAACCATTCGCTACAAGCGCAAAGCCAACCGCATGCTCGGCGCTGTCATTTCCTTCATCCCCCGCGATGTCGGCTACTTTACAGATGACTTCGGCACTCGCATTCCTTTTGCCGTTGGTTCTCGCGCCGATGCTCTGGCTCAGCTGCAGAATCGCTACTTCTTCCGCGCTACTCCTCAGACTCGTGTCGAGGTCGGCAGCACCACTACCGCCAGCATTCTGTCCTGTGGTCCTCGCTATGTCATCGTCGAGGCTTTTGGCGTTGAAGTGAGCATGGGTACCGGCGCACTGTCTGCATTCGAGTATATCGAAGATGCCTCCAAGAGCTTCAAGGTCGGCATGGGTATTCCTGTTGCCGTCGAGGCACTGGAAGTGGATGCTCGCGCAAAGACTGTCAACATCCGCGTCAGCCATTCTCTGCTGGAGCGTATGTCTGCCAAGGTTGAGGGCGTCAGTGAATCCATGATTGGTGGTCGTTATCTGGCTACCATCGTCAACGTCACCGACAAATACTACCATGTGGTTCTCGATGGCCTGAAGATTCGCGGCGTTATCCCCAAGACCCAGAACATCTCCAACGAGATGCTGATGATTGGCGACAAGGTTTCTATGCTGGTTCGCTACATCAACAAGGAGCAGGCGCTGGTCATCGGCGGCTGCCATAAGATTTAACCAAAACGCCCACTAACACAATCACTTAGTTTGGTTCCGGAGGATGGTGGGGTCCTTCGGAACCTGTTGCTTATAAAAATTGGATGCCTCCACGTGGCAAGCAACGGGCAACATTACGCCACACCGTAATGGCTAAATCCAAAGAACTTTAAAAACTCAGATTTCTTCAACATCAACACTTTTATCCTTAGGGATAAAGCGACGGCAAACACAACCGGACTCAGCAATAGCACGGTCCTCCTCATCCAGATGGCTGCAGCTCTCCTCGCGCCAGCTTTCGTCGGCCATCATAACATCCTCGAAACTAACAGTATTATTCATCATATCATTCATCATCGTAATAAACTCCTCTTTGTTTCTGTACTTATATTATACCACAAATCCGTGTAATAGTCAACTGCGGCAGAGAGGAAGAAAGGAGATATATTAAATATGGGGAACCATAACGAACAGGAAGTATTTAGCCCTACGACTAAGTACGGAAGCGTGGTATATAACGGATTCAGCGAGAACGCGACATATCTGATTTCATTTCAAAAGAATTTGTTTTTCATGGGCGTTGTATGCACAGTTGTAATGAACTGTAAGCAGCCAAAAAAAATATTCTCCATGCTTACCAAAAACAACATAGCAAACGATGAATGTAAAAACATCAATGTGAGATTTCTAAGCCAGTCTCAGGTTGGAGTTACATTCCGTGGCATTGTAGAGTATCAGGAAAACAAGGTAAATACAAAAAACGAATGTATCAGATGCGCCGATGTATACCTTAAAGAAGCAAGACGAATCGTTGCAAAATGCGGAGGTATCAACTGATTATGGCACAAAGAAAGGTATATTACATTCCAGATAACTTCGTTGACGATGAAAAGATATTCGGCGGTAAGTTCCGGAAGAGAAATTTTATAGAAGCTGTTATTTTTACACTTCCTGTGCTTGGGCTTTTTTGGCTCATTAACTGGGCAACTGGAATAGGCTGGGGAACGCTTTTCTATCCTACATTTCTTTTTGGAATCGCCACATTCTTTCTTTTCATTATCGGATATAACGGTGATTCATGGGGCGAAACTTTGCTCCTTGCACAAAAATTCCGTTCTAACAAATTCAACATTTCCACCTATAACCCGCGTGTCAAAACTGAGCTGACTGCTGATTATCTCGCCAATCCGAATACAAACTCCAAAGCCGAGGCTATCCGCAATTTCATTAAAAACCTTAATGATGTACTTGCTGGTGCAAGAGGACAGAGTGAGATTGCTGATGACCTGACCAGTGATAAAACCATTCTGTGGTATGTTGAGGATGAAGGTATTATCGAAAAGCCTGAATCTTTAAAGACTGCCGCAGAAATCAAGCAGGAAGAAAAGGATGCCAAGAAAGCGGCTAAACTGGAAAAGAAAAAGCAGAAAGAGTATCTCAGCACATTGGGACCCAAAGAACGCAAGATTGCAAAAGCCAGATTTAAAGCACAGGCTCTTGAAAAAGCAGAGCGTGACCGCAAACGCCGCGAAGAAGAACTTCGCATCTATAATGAGGCTATTGCGAAACGCGAAAAGGAAGAAGCCGAAAAAGCCAAAGAAGAACAGACTTTGTCGCAGCTTGAGAAGGACAAAGAGAACAACAAGAAGCTTTCTGCTCGGCAAGCCGCTGCTCAACGCCGTGCTGAGATAAAGAAACTCCGCAGAGAAAATACACTGAGAGAAAAAGAAGAAGCAAAGGCCGCAAAGAAAAAAGCCAAAGAGGACACCTTAGCTAAGAAGCAGGCGGAGAAAGAAGCTAAGAAAAAAACATCTCCAAAGAAAAAACAAGTAACCCAAAATAAAGCTGGGGTTGCTGCCGCTCCTTCTGTACAGCAAAAGGAACAACCTAAAAAGCCGTTACTTATCAATCTCGATAAGGTTTCCAAGAAAGAAAAACAGCAGGCAACCCAGCAGACGGCCGCACCGGCTGTGCAGGAGCAAAAGCCGCAAAAATCGCAAAAGAGTGCGATTGACAACATCTTGAAAAAGGAAGCCAAAAAGAAAGAAGAGCCTATCAAGGAAGAAAAACAGGCAGAGAGTAAGGCGGAAGTTACCAAACCTGAAAAGAGAGAACCTGCTATTGTCCCTGTTGTAAAAGCGAGTTCTGTTCAGGAACAGGCTACTGAAAAGCCTACACATCAACCTGTAAAGGCTCCACAGAAAGAAGAAGTCACCGTTACAGATAGCAAAAAAGCTGATGTTCGCGAGGTCCCTGATTTGTTGGATAGTCATAATGTGTTTTATGGCATTGGCGTAAATCAAGGGAATGAATTCGTGTTGGATGATGATGAGAAAGGAGGAAACAGTTTATAATGTTTGGAAAAAATAAAAAGGAACAGAACGATGTAGATAAGTACCTTTCCAAAAAGCAGCGCAAAGCTATTGCTCGAGAGGAAAAGGATAGAATCGACCGCCAGAAAGCTCTCGAAGAAGTCAAGTATCGTGAAATCAAGGGTACACAGGAAATGCTCCCTGTTTACGATACCTATCAAGGTGTTATCGTAACCCGCGATGGACATTTCTGCAAGATTATGGAAGTTAAGCCTCTCAACTTCATGTATCTCTCTCCGCAAGCGCAGAACAACATTATCAGCCTGTTCAGCCAGATGCTTTCGGCAACACCTTATAATATGCAGCTCATTTCCTACGCTCGTAAGGCAGATGTGGATTCTATGATTCGTGCTGTCGAAGACCTCAAAAAGAACGAAATGAATCCCGCATGTTTCCAGATGCAACAGGAATACGAAAACCTTCTTCGTTATAGAGCCGCGCAGAACGGCGTTACTCGCCGCTTCTTTGTCGTTCTTGAATTCAAAGCAGACCTGCAGAATGATGGCACAGACATCAATAAGGTTGTTGGCGATTTGAACGCTGCAGCAAGTAGATGCCGTGGATACCTTGAAGACGCAGGCAACCAGTTCATTCCTACCTGTGAGACGGATGAAGGCGTGTGCGACATTCTCTACCAGATGATTTGTCGTAAGGAAAGCGAGACGGTAGCGTATGATGTTCATGCACGCGAAGTTTTCCTGAAATACGAAAAAGCGGTTGTTGAACAGGGGCTTGGCTCTATGCCTATCATCACAGCACCTGAAACCATCGCTCCTAACTGGATGGATTTCTCTCACTACAACTACGCTGTCATTGATGATAAGTTCTATACATTCGCCTATATTTCTGATACCGGTTACGAAAAGAATGTGACTGCCGGATGGTTGAATCAGTTCATCAATAGCGGCGAAGGCGTTGATGTCGAGATTTTCTTAGACCGTCACACACGCGATGAAGTTTACAGCAAAATTGGTTTCAACGTCAAACAGAAAAGAGCAAAATCTCTTGATAGCCATGATACGGATTCCGACTTCCACGAAATCCAGAATGCCATCGGTGCTGGTTCTTATCTGCTTGATGGATTGGCTGCTGGTGAAGATTTGTTTTATGCCAGTGTTCTTTTTACTATCACTGCCGATGACTTGACAGAACTTGAACGGCGTTTCCATGAATTTGAAAAGAACGCAAAGGGTTCTGGATACAAGGTCGTCAGATGCGATTTCAGAATGCAGGAAGCCTTTATGTCTTCCTTGCCTACATGTTCTCTCGAAAAACAGCTTTATAAACATTCGAAGAGAAATGTTCTGACCTCTGGTGCTTCGTCTTTTTATCCTTTCGTATCCTTCGAGATGCAGGACCCGAACGGTATTATGATTGGTACCAATACAGCAAACAACTCCTTGGTTATCATTGATGTTATGGATAGAAACATCCATCGTAACTCCAATGGTGCTATCCTTGGCACATCCGGTTCCGGTAAGACATTTACCTCTCACTTGTTCGCGCTTCGTTTCCGTATGCGTCGAATTCAGACATTCATTCTGGCTCCTGTTAAGGGCGAACGCGACTACGGTAACGGTTGTTATCGAGTTGGTGGACAGTTCGTATCGATGTCTCCCGGTTCTCCCAATCACATCAATATCATGGACATTCACGCACCTGACCTTTCCAACATCGATTCCTTGGGCGACGATGATGCCAGTAATGCAGCGCAGATTTCTTTGCTTGCACAGAAATCTCGTACCATTCTTACATTCATCAAGCTTCAAGCACCTGACCTCACATTGGAAGAAGAACAGCTTGTTGACGGTTGCGTATATGAAACTTATGGGCGTTTCGGTATTACCGAAGATAATATGTCCATCTATAAGTTTGGTACAAGCGAGTACAAGGAAATGCCCATTCTTGAAGATTTGTATAACACTATGAAGAATGTGCCAGAACTTCGCCGCGTCTGCAATATCTTCAAACCTCTTATTAGCGGTTCGCTTTCTTCGTTTAACAACCATACAAACGTTGACCTTAGCAATCTCTACATTGTTTTCGACTTCGATGCGTGCGATGGCAAAAACAAAGTTATGGCTCTTTTTATCGTTCTGGATTTCTGTTGGAGCAAAATCAAAGAAGATTCCAGTAAACAGAAAGCCATCTTCATTGATGAGGCTTGGAACCTTATCAGTAAATCGTCCAACGAAATGTGTGCCGATTTCATCAAGGAAATTTTCAAAACCATTCGTGCTTACAATGGTGCCGCTTTCGTAATGACACAGAACGCTTCCGACTTCTTTACGATGAATGGTGGCGAATATGGCCGAGCAATCATTACGAATGCTGACACAAAAATTATCATGCAGTTGCCGGAAACGGAAATCGAAATCCTGCGCACTGCTGTTCAGCTTACTGACGATGAATGCAATAAAATCCAGCAGCTCCATCGTGGTTCTGGACTCGTGATTGCAGGAAGCAGTAAACTGTTCGCCGACTTCACAGCTTCCGATTTTGAGGCCGAGGTTATCTCTGGCGATATCAAAAAGTCAAAACGCTAAAAACAATGACGCAGAATCGAAAAATTCTGCGTTTGCTGCACAGTATGAGCACCTCCACGTTGGTGTGCGGCGGATAACGGGAAATCTCGTTAACAGAGCTCATAAAACCACCTTATTTTGACGTCGACTGAAGACATTTTTAAATCAGCTTAGTCTACGTCGAAATCCGAACAAATTTATGCGTTAACACGCGCATAAAATATAACATTTCTATTTTTGACGCAGACTGAAAAAGCACGTTCACTCAAAAATAGAAAATCACTCAAAAACAAGAATTTGGAGGTTTTTATCATGGCTGCTGCTCATAACACTGTAATTAAGAAATTGCTTCATGATTTCGGGGCTCTTCCGGCTGAACTGGTGGCAAAATATCTCACTATTATGTTTGGTGAGTCCATGACTTTGCCGCTGGCGAATCAGACAATTTATGCGGCTGTACGTGAATTTGTGTGTTATCAGAAGGACGGATACCTGCTTGCCAACAGCTTCGTCAAAATCGATAGCAAAATCGAATCCGGCGCACGCGCTTTCTGTGTTTTCCTCGAATTCATGGAACATGTCCCCGGATTCACTTATTGCCGCCCGTCCTCTCCGTGGCAGTTGGCGTTCGTTGCTGGCGATGTTACTTATTATATCGTTAATATTTCGCGTGGCAGCGAGTATCAGATGGGTACCATCCTGAACAGCTTCGGCGCTGATGAAGATTTGCTCAAAAATTCACGTAGAATCGGTATTCTTGAAAATGGAGCCGATATGTCTCTGGTTCCTTACTGCGGTATTATGCAGTTCTGCACAGTTGACGATAATTATGACATCACGGTGTTCGCACCCGAAGACCGCAATACCATCGAAAAGGCATGGGCAGATGTCCAGCGGAACTAATAAATTCCTGACGAATCCAGGCGATTCTGGCATCCTGTTTAAGGGGGCGGAATCGCCTTCTTTTTGTATGCAGGATAAATTCGACAGCGCAGCAAAGCATATCAATGAAGCACAAAAATATATCGAAGAACCGCAGAAAAATACAATAAAGGCGCAAAAAGCAATCCATGAGCTTCTTTTGGCGCAATATGCACTTCGAGATATCATCAATTCAAGTGATATGCCACGCACAGAAAGAATGCGGTTGGAATCCCAAAGCGTACCTGATTCTTTATGTTCCGTAGCGCAAATAAATAACGGTATATTGCAAATTTCATATCCGTTTCTGCTTGGAACATACAGTAATTCAGACTCGAATGATTCATCAGCCACATTTATTGAGAAAAGTATTGGCGTAATGACACGCAATAAGCTCGATTTATTTCTCTATGAACATCCGAATTTGGCCTTCCCGGATGGTTTCCTGTACCTGATTTTTAAGAGATTTATCCCTCAAAACGGGAACAAATTGCTTGTCTGTGATAGCAATAATATGGAAACAGGGGCTATCACAAACGCAGTTTCGCAGGCTATCGGCAGGTCAGATAATGCCTATTCTATGGGGTTCGTTTATACAGCATCTGTTGGCGAATATCCGCACACAGAAGTGACGCTTATACAGGCGTCTGACCTTCCTGAATGGCACAGATATATGGGTACCTGAACCCAAGGAAAATCAACACTAAAAATGTAGATTTTTATGGATATGTATTCGGGTACCCAAGAATATCAACATTTCACACACCAAAATAATGCGGTGTTATTGCACTTAACGCATTTTCTTTGCGTTGAGGTATGGAAAGGAGGGAACGCCTGAAATATGCCAAAGCCGACCAAGGTAAGAATCCTCGAATATCTATACACAGTGAGTAGTATTCCGAGAAAGCAATTAAAGCTGGCATTTCAAGATGTGGCTTATAACACAGTATTCAGAGCAACGAAAGAACTTCTGGATTCTGGTTATATCGAATTGCTCTCGGTATCAAAAGGACCAACCAGAATCAAGATTACAAAAGCTGGCATGGATTATCTTTCAAAACAAAAAGATGCAGTTATGCAAGCGAATATCCGAAGCACAGTAACATCTTCAAGCAAGAAAGAGCGTATCGAACGAGTTCAAAAAACGATTGATATGTGTGTGGCTTCTGGAATCAAAACATCACAGACATCTAATATCAGTTTTTCTATTTTCTCACAAAAGGAACAAGACGAAGATACTGTTATTGAGTTCTCCAACTTGTTTGTTGATGAGGCTGTATTCTTTAGAGCTGACGAAATCACGAAAACAATCAAGGCAGAGAATACTTTCGGTGAAGAAATTACACAAACGCAAAGCAGAGTTACAGGGTTGATAATCAATAAAAATGGCTTATGGTTTGTTTATCATTCTCTCGATAAGTTGATGAAGTTCACAAAACAAATTGAACTCACATTCACAGAAGCTGTTATCCGGTTTATGGAATCAAGTTGGTTGGTTCAGCAATATCCAAACTTCTTTGGATTCTTATCCGCAAAGCCAAAAGCCATCATCATTGGAAACACGCCGTCCATGCTTCCAAAAATCTTTACCGGTAGAAAATGGGGCGAAACGGAATCCGATAACAAACAAAAGCAAAAAATAGCTGCTCAAATGGGTTCCTATGAAAACTTGAAATTCATTTACTCGTCCATCGAATTCGTGCCGAATAACGATTGCGGGCGAAACTATCTGCACAGAACTGTTTACATGACACAAGCTGAAATGCTTGATATGTGTAAGACATGGGCAACCAAATTTGATTATGATTGCGTAGCCGCCAACGGCATGTTCCAACTTATCCATACGGGTACCTCTACACGCGTAGCCATTTTACTGACGCTTAACTTCGATATGCTAATCCATATCAGAAATTTACCGGAGGGTACCTCAATCATCATCGATAAGGTCATGGCCGAAGCAGTAAGCCGTGTGCTTGGCGCATCTCTTGTCTCTGCATACGACTTTAATCTCAATAAGCTCACTCCTCATAAATACAACAACAATGGCATTCGTTGTGACGGTATCAACCCTCTCACCAAAAAAGGACATCTGGAATAGATAAAATACGGGTACCTGAATGCCAGGTACCCTTTTGTTATCGCGTAGCCCCATACACAGAGAGAAAACAGAGATAGAAGAAAATACTCTGTTTAATTCTGTGTCGTAAAGAGAGAAAGGAGAAAGTCCCATGAATAATAACCTCGAAGCAGGCGAGTTCAATATTGAGCTTAAAGAAGAAGAACCCGTCTGGATGGATAAAAAGCGGTATACAATTTTCGCATTGCCGATTTCCTTCACCACCTATTATTTGACTCCGACAAAGATTCTCATCGAATCCGGATTATTTACTACAAGAGAAGATGAAATCATGCTTTACAGAATCAGAGACATTTCTGCGACGCAAAACATCTTTGAAAAGTTAAATAAAACGGGTACGATTCGAATCTGTTCTTCTGATGTAGGAACACCGGAACTTTTGATTCAGCATGTCAAGAATCATCGAAAAGTCAAAGAGGCAATTTCGCAGGCAGTGGAGAAAAGTCGGAAGGAAAATGGAATCAAAACGACAGAGATGCTGAGTCCACATCATAACCATGACGAGATGCCTCCGATGATGGAATGCCCGTTTTAAAATTTCAAATTGAAAAAATGGAGAGAAGCCATGAGTATGATGGAAGCAGTGTTTAAAAAGCAAAGAAAAGCCTTTGAGAAGCAAGTGGAAGAACAGAACAGAGGATACAGAAAGCCTCAGAAAATCAATATTGAAAGAAATATTCAGTATGGCGAAGATAAACTTCAAACCTTTGACATGATATTTCCAACAGATGCAAAACCGGATATTCCCGTCATCATCAATATTCATGGCGGAGGGCTTGTAATGGGGGATAAAGACTTCAATACAAGATTCAATATCATGATGGCGCAGAACGGGTACCTTGTAATCAGCGTAAATTATAGACTGGTTCCGGAGGTGACTGTATTTGAGCAGATGCAGGATGTAATTGACGGAATTGAAGCAGCAAGAAAACACCAAGAAGAAGAAAGAGAAGTTCTGCGAGCCATATGGGGCGTAACGGAAGATGAAATGAACCAAATCAACAAAAGAAAATCAAAGAGAGATTATGATTGGGGCGTTCCCGTATACCTGACGGCAGATAGTGCAGGCGCGTACCTTGCGTTGTATATTCTCGCTGTTCAAGGCAGTCCTGAGGTGGCGAGAGAATTCAAGGTAAGACCAATGACGACAAGAATCACAGCTGCAGCATTTATTAGTGGAATGTTCTACACAACCAGAAAAGATAAGATTGGCTTGTTTATGCCGAAGTACCTGTATGGACGCGGATATAAAAAAGCCGGGTTTTATCCATACATCAACCCAACCAATCCAGAAATCATTAAGTCACTTCCGGCAACGCTGTTTGTTACCAGTAGAAGCGATATGCTGCACTCGTATACGGTTGATGTTTATGAAGCTGCCGAAAAGTACGAAAGATATTGTACATTGATTGATTATCCAAAGAATAAGCAGTTGACGCACGCATTCAGTGTGTTCTATCCAAGTCTAAGCGAAAGCGTTCATTTAATGGACGAGATATGTAAGTTTTTTAACAACAATAAGATAGCTTATCGGTAAAATGCATTCATCCTTTATCAAACAGTCATTCAAAAAACAAGAGCGATGAACGGGTACCTCATAAAACGGGTACCTTATCCCATAGAAACAGGGTAGGGGAGACAGAGATAAAATGGGACATGTAACTATCAAAACAAAAGTCATTGCGCTGGCTGTACTGGTTGTCGGAGTTATCGGCAGCTATAATGTCAGCGTAAAAGGGCTATTACAGAAAGATACGCAGACGCAAACGGTAGATACAGTTCTTGAATTCCAAAGGGAGATTCTGAGAAGAGACATTGCAAGGTATCCCGTTGAGGTAATGCTCGAAAACGCCAAGCATCAAATTGTTCAAAAAGAAGAAGCTGCAAAACTGGCAGTTCAACAGGAAGAAGAAAGACAGAGAATCCTGAATTCAACAACATATGTGTGGAGTGAGGTATCTACACCAATTTATGGACAAAGCTACGCATCTATAACTTGTGACGAAATTGGACTCAGCAGCAGGTTATATTGGGGAGACGACCAGTCCATGATAAACACCGCGCAAGGTGTTTATGAGTATACGGGTACCTCGCAAATCGGGTACCCCGGATGTCATCTTCTTGCAGCACACAATAGCAGTGTGTTTTCACTGTTACAATACGCAAGTGTCGGGGATATTTTTACCGTAACGACAGAATATGGCCGATACGCCTATGAAGTCGATTCCTGCCGAAGCGGGAATGTAACGGCAAATGCGGGAACGATTGTAGCGAGTGACGGCACTGTACTTGTGAATCTCGAAGACTCAGATGACAGGCTCTACATGTATACCTGCTATCCGTTCGGATATTATGGGGCAACGAATCAGAGATATGTTGTAAGGGCAACTTTGATTCCGGAAAGCGAGACGATAAATCTGAGCGCATTGTCCACAGATGATGATGACTACGTGAGTATAAATAAGGAATAAAGAAAAGAGGGCAGCTTTGTGAACCACGAAAACATAAAGGTGCGGAACGAGCAGATACTTAACGATTATGTTGCAGGAATGTCTGTAGAGGCGATTTCTGAAAAGTATCAGCTGAGCAGTTATCATTGTTATAGTATTCTACGGCAGCTGGATTACAGAAAATATGAGCGCACTGCTGTAAAGTCCAGAAGCCCGTTTCCAGATAGAAACCGGCAAATCATTGATGAATATCGCAACGGCGTTTCGGCTACCGAGTTGACAAAGAAGTATAATCTGAGCCGTGCGAGAGTTTATAAGATTCTGAGTCATTCTGATGAGTATGTAAGTCATCGCGTATCTGGCGTGTTAACTTTGCGTCGTGCGAAGATAATTAAACGCAACAAGAAAATCATAGCAGATGTGAAGACACATCCGGATATTCCAATTACAGAGATTGCTTCCAAGTACAATATCTCTCCAAGCATTGTTTACACAGTTCTGCGCACTCAATAAAAAAGCAAAGAAAAACATCTCGTCAAGGATTAAATATAGATAATTATCTCAAGAAAAAAGTAAAACCCCGGAATTTCGAAGAAAACACATAGATTATTGTTTTATTACACAGTAAAGGAGGTGCAGATGCAATGTTTGAATTTGCAGCAAGCTCTATTCTTGGCACAAAACGCTTCGTTGGCGTCAATGAAAATCAAGAAACCGAAACTTTGCTCAGGCAGAACTACACCATCGAGGAGCTGGAATCAATGCAGTTCGTTGGTGAAGAACAACCACTTATCAAAAGAAACGGTGTCATCTTTATTCGTGACGGCACAGTTGTGCGAAGATATAACGCAGAAAACAGAAATCGGGAGTTTATGTTTATACCGCGTTACACTTGAATCAAGTAAATACAAAAAAAGGAGAAACGCCGAATAACGCGTTTTGTAAAACGATGGCAAAAGAAATTGTTCGCAAAGAACCAGATAAGAAGTATCGCGGACAGCCATGTTCTGTCACATGTGTGGGTACAGCGTATGACCATATACATACATGGCCTTTTACGATTATCAAACCGGAAGGAATGAGATATGACGGGTACTTGAGACTAAGGGATATGAACCAATTTGCTCGCGAGTATCTTCCTATTGCAAAAAGGATAGATTTCAAAAAGAACGAACGCCCACGGCTAAAAGAATTTTTGCAGACAAACGAGACACGCTGCTGTATATGTGTTCTCGGCCATTATCTATATGCAGATGCGCAGACATACTGGTCGTTCTTTGATAATGACGATGATAAAGTAATTGCTGTGTGGTATTTGAGAGTACCATCTGCGGGAAATATGAAAAATGGAAGCGGTACGCAATAAAAAAGCATCTCAGAAATGTTTGGATAGTGGCCGAAAGATTGATGGCACGCTGCCGATACCGGACAAGAACCTTGCAGAGTATATTGCTGCGGCAGGTGCAGGAGCTTGGGTACCTCGGCATTTCACGATTAAAAGGAGGAGGAAATCATGGCAGCCAAAAAGGATAAGATGATTCCGTCTGAGAAAGAACGGAAAAGAGCACTGAAATATGCAACCCCGGCAGGTACGGGTCGGATGTGGGTAACAATGGGAATCGCCTTTATAATTTTCGGCATTATCTTGCTGCTGATTCCGATTGGCCTTGTCATCTCGGAGGCATCAGCGCAGAGATACGACCCCGAAAGCATCCATACGGCAACACTTGTATTCTACCTGCTCGGTGCATTCTTTGGTTTCTGCGGATGTTTTTGCGTTATCTTTGGCAAGCTTGCCGTCAAAGCATTTGCTAAGATGCTAAGTAAAGGTGAAATTAACTATCCGGTAGCGGAATACAAGACGCCCAAGAAGTTACTACTTCAAGAGGCGGCAGCCATCAATCAGAGTCCTAATGCTCCATTGACAGCTTCTGTATTTGGAAGTTGGATTGATTTTGAAGCCGATTGGCAAAACTGCCTTTCCATTCATAATGGCATCTTGCAGAGTCATCAGATTTTCAAAAAACTGATTCTCGTACAAGACAATTTTACTTACAAAGAGCTGGATTACGAGAATAACTCGGAACTCGGCGTCGGAGTCAAAACATTCGCCGCAGGAAGCACAACGACCATCGGCAAAATGAAAGGCCACAAGCTCATTTACAATATCGGCATGAATCTTTCCAATGGAAAACTTGGAGTTAACAGCTATTCCATCGATACGGTAGACGTCACGAATGAAGTACATAAGTGGTTAGCTGACCACGGATATACACGTGTTGAATAAGAAATAAGAAAGCCCCATCCGTAAAGGACAGGGCTTTCTGTTTACTGTAACGCAGTTTATCAAAATTGTATAAACTGCAATACGGAGTTGTGCGCCTAGACATAACTTTCTCCGTTCTTATTTCAATCATATTTATTTTAGCACGAATCAGCACGGAAATCAATATTAGCCATAAACAAAAATCAAATTTCATGGAGGACAATACGAGTGATTTCCAAAGAACTATTTTGTAAGACTGTCGCAGATATTCAGACACAGGATACGAGAATGAATGAGTTTGGCGATGCACTCAATAAAATCTGCGATACATCCGTAGTTTTTGATGTCAACAATCTGTATCTGACTGCCCTGCTGCGAATTCTCAAAGAAGAATTGAACGATAGAGCCGACATCATTCAGTGGTGGCTCTACGAAGATGTACGCAAGTGTATCTGGTATGACTTTCAGGATGGTCGTCGGATGCGTTACGATATGCCAACAGCTGAAACGCTATATGACTATCTTACAATTCCATTTGAGAAGCTCAACCTCGTCAAAGAGGAGGATGAAAAATCGGATATTTGCGGAGGTGAGTCATGAAGATGATTTTTTGTGTCGTCCTGATAATAGCAGCGGTCTGCATCGCGGCACTTGTCTGCTATGTGGTATCCGGGAAGGTGTTGCAGGAAAAAATCAAAGAAAGAGATACCAAGAAAGCCGTTCTTGCAAGAAAGAGCAAACGCTGGCACGAAAAAGCTGTAAAGCGGTTCAAGGCAAAATCCAAAAATAACCCGGAATCAGAAGATGAGTTTAACAACAAGGGTGCTTATGAAACACTCGTTTTGACGGAAGAGGAACATAGACAGTTTGACGAAGCAGAAAACGAGATAGATGGGCTGACTGATAAGATACGGCAGTTGGAGGAAATCCACAGCGTCACCTACAGAGCGATATTTGTTTGCTCGGTCTTATTCGTTGCATCATTACTCGTTTTTACAATTACCGGATTGGTGCAAGCCTAAGAGGAGAAAATAGCATGAAAATTTTGACAAAAGAAGTCTTGGCAGAATTTATTGCGGATTCCAATCAAATCTATATTGCCGGAATGTTGAGCGACAAGATAGAAGGCGTATCGTTTTATGCAGAGTTCATCCGCAAACCCATGATTCAGAAAAAACATAAGGTAGAACTTCTTTACAGCGCAGTGAGCGATGTTCAGGATGGGCAGGAAGAAGAAAACATCAGCCTTTTCCACGATGAGCTCAATTTTATGGGTTACATTGTAGACAATGAGACATTTTATTTGTTTGATGCCAAGAAGGAAGATGTTGAACAGCTCAAATTGTTTGGATTCGAGGCAGGTGATATGCCTGAGAATCTAAAAGAGATAATGAAGAACGAGGTAGAGGAGTATATTCGCAATAAGTATATTCCCACAGAAGCAAGCGTCGCTTTGTTTTTTGTGCAACGGCCAGAGCAGGAGATAAGAGATGCAACAATTTCCGCTGCGCATAGTTTCGTGACGGGAGAGAAAGTAAATATGGTTGAGCGTTTTATCATAAACGCCAATCTTTGCGATGAAGCCGCGTATGCTTTTTGGCTTGCGGACAAAGATAATTGGCTCGAATCGCTGCTGCAGATGCGTAAATACAAAAACGACTATTACGATGTCGTCGATGACAGGAGCATGAAGGAAACTGTTGTTTACGAAAAAGTCATAGAACGGATTCTCGCAGATAGCATCGAATCTGACGAAAAGTATCTCCGCCTCAAAAAGCTGTTTGAACTCATCAAGGATTACAAGGATGTCAAATTGCTTATCAAGCGTCAAGCAAAGGATGAAAAGCCGGTCGTTGCCCATTGTGATGTGTTCTCTCTGACATACATCAATACATTCAAACAAGATGGCTTGTATCTGCGTAACGGAGAACTCTGGGTCAATCCGAGCGCCGAACCGTTATTCTCTATACAAGATGCGCTCGATTTCATCCCGCTTGAGAATATCTGCGGAGTCCTTCTTCCAAGCGGCGAGGTTTACCTATAATTCGAGAGGTAACACAAAATGTTCAGTATCAGCTTACTTATTATTGCGGCGGCCATCGTATACATGGTCGAGGCATACATCCATACCTATTACGCCGTAGAGTATATGCACGGTACACCTTTGTTTTTTGTGCTGCTCGCGCAGTACGGTGTTCCTGTCCTTTTCCTCCTTTTGTGTGCGCATATCATCTATAAACAAACCGAGAAGAAAAGAGAAAAAGAGCAGAGTGAAACAGACACACAGGCAGAATCTAAAGAAGAGAAATACCTGACACAAATCAATGCTGTAGTCGGAACGAAAACCATATTCTCTGAACAGGCAGACCAGATGCGGTATCAAGTCAGACGGTTCGGACAGAAGATGGCTACAGCATACAGCATGACACAGGACAGCAAGACTTCCGGTGAGCAGGCAAAATGTCTGATATTACTCGCGTCAGCGGAGAAAATTTTTTATGACCGTTTGGATGATGCGATTCGTTCTGCGTCCATGTTCGACGAAAATGAGTACAAAGCATTTTGCAAAGGCACAATTTCGTTCGGAGATAAGGAAACAGCCCAAAAAAAGAAGGAAATCTATAGCGGGATTATAGATACCATCAATAAAGTAATACATGATAACGAACGGTTGATTTTAAGACTCGACTCGCTCGCCTACGCACTGAATCAGCGTTCGGCGCAAAACCCGTGGGATACGGATGTTGTGCTCGCAATGTCAAAATTGGATTCTGTTATCAGCAAAACAGCTAATGACATTAAACAAGACGAAGAAATCAGCAAAGAAGTAATGCGTCGATTTGATGCATTGAAATAAAGGAGAAAACTATGAAAAAACAAATTCGTGCTATTGCTGCTGTCGCTGCAGCAACCATACTTCTGACTGGATGCGCTGCACACCAGCAGAACAACGCTTCAGAACAGACACCTACGACACAGACTCAAAGCAACACCGCTTCGTCTGTTAGTACAGAGACGACACCGGCAAGGGAAAACTGGTCGCTGCTCGACCATCTTCCGGAGTGGTCAGACGGTACAGTTACTCCTGCAATTACGACTAACCCGAGTAGTGGCATTCTTTTTTGGAAAAATCCACTCAATGATGATGACTGGACAAAGAGCCTTTCTTTGGACGGAGCACCCAACTTCAACGGTGTAAATGTATCGTTGGATGAGTTGAAAGCTCTTCCCATCAGCGGGTACATGGCTCTTAATCGAGAAGATGAAGGGTACAGTATCAAAGGAACCAGCAATGAGTACGACGCGGCCGAGGAGATAGACCGCAATATTCAAGACTATTGTGTTACGGGAGAAGAAGGTAACTACTACCAAATCGGTTCATACGCTACGGATGGCTCGTATGCAATGATGCTGAACGAAGATATTGCCAAAGAAGAGAACATGACATTTGGCGATGCGTTCGATAAGGGTTTGTACTACAGCCGTATCAACATCTACGATTTCGACTGGTTTCCGGCATACGATAGCACTGCGCAGGAAAAGTTCGAGGCTCTCTATGAACATTTCGGCAACCCGTCAGGCTTGTACTGGAAGACGACCTCCTTTGGGGGTATGGCATTCAATTCTTTTGACGAACTGAAGGCTGCCACTTATGAGGATGTAGGAGAAGCTAAGAGTTATTGGCTGGTCTGGGATTGTGATGGCTATACGCTCGCAGCAGAATGCTATGACCAGTTCGATGGTAAAGAAACACCGCAGGAAACTTCTGTAACTTCTATCTATGTTTTCCCGGATGCTGACGAATCGTACATCTCTCATATCGATGCAAGCAGCATCGTTGACGGCTATGACGGTTCCGGTTCGGCACCGCTGTGTTTGAGCGGTATCAAAAGCGGTCAATAAAAAGTCAGCAAGGAAGTAATGCATCAGTTCGATACACTGAACGGAGGTAAATAACAATGGCAAAGAAAGGTGTATTTCCGGTAATTGCCACCATCGCTATCGTTGGCGTCGTGGTTGGCGTTTTTTCGCAGACGGTACTGCGTGATGCAAGCGTCAGTACAAATACAATGACTTCGGAACAGGCATATGCGGATTTGAACAGCAAGACAAAACGCATTGGCGTGCAGGAAGTATCCGTAAATCCGCAGCAGCTCGATGTATCTGAGTTTCTGGATGCAAAAGACGAACTCCCTGATATTGAATCCTCCTACCCGTTCGTAATTACAGGAAACGGTAATGTGAATATTGAGATTTTCTCTTCCGGCGAGAAAGCGGCAGAAACAGGTTCTGATTCGTTCCTGACCAGCATGGCAAAAAAATTCAATGCACAGCGCAATACGACATCGGACGGTAAGACTATGAGTGTTTCACTACGTTCCGTTCCTTCCGGTACAGCCGCTGAGTATATTTCAACAGGAAAATATCAGCCTGAATGCTATACGCCTTCTAATACGCTTTTTGGGGAACTCGTAAAGAACGAAGGTGTAGAACTTACCGTAGAAACAGACCGTTTGGTTGGTAATGTGGCAGGCATTCTCGTATCCAAGAAAACAGGGGATATGCTGCGAACAGACTATGGCGAAGCGTCTGTGAACACTGTTCTGAATGCAACCATCGATGGGAAAATGATGATGGGATATTCAAATCCCTATACCAGTGCCACCGGTCTTAATTTCCTGCTTTCCGCATTGGCAAGCGGCGGCAACGATAATATCGTCGATACGGCAGCAGTAGAGAATTTTCAGAAATTCCAAGCAAATGTTCCGCTTGTATCCTTTACTACACAGCAGATGGTCCAGTCTGCTGACAAGGGCGTTGTAGATGGTCTTGTAATGGAATATCAGTCTTATCAGAATGACCCGACCTTACAGCGCAATTATGAATTTATCCCATTCGGTGTACGGCATGATAACCCACTGTATTCCATTGGGAATATCTCGGCCGAAAAGAAGGAAGTTATTGCTGCGTTCGTTTCCTTCTGTGCCCAGAATCAGGCAGAAGCAACGAAGGACGGGTTTAATGGTCTTGACGACTATGCATATACCGGCAAGATATATGACGGCAATACCATCGCACAGGCTCAGAGTGTCTGGAAGGAAGAAAAGGATTCCGGTATTCCTATCGTGGCGGAGTTCGTTGTCGATACTTCCGGGTCAATGCGCGGAGAACCTATCAATGCACTGAAAACAGCCATGATTAACACCATCCAGTATATCAATGACGACAACTATATCGGCATCATTGGCTTTGATTCTGATGTCAGAGAATACCTGCCTATTGACCAGTTCTCTCTGACTCAAAAAACTCTGTACAAGGGTGCTGTAAATTCCCTCGACGCGAACGGCAATACAGCTATGTATAACGGTCTTTGCGTTGCAATGGACCGTATCTATAAAAAATCTCAGGAACTCGGCGGAAATTGCACGCCAATCATCTTTGTCTTGACGGATGGTGACAGCAATACCGGTTACAAGTTCTCTGAGACAAAGGACATTATTGCAGGCATGAACATTCCCATCTATACCATCAGCTACAACTATGCAGCGGATAGTCTGTCGGAGCTCGCTTCCATTAACGAAGCCGCATCCATTGTTGGAAACAGCGAGGATATTACCTATAAGCTCCGCAACCTGTTCAATGCAGAGATGTAATTTCAAAGCGCGGTTTTATCCGCGCAGCTGCTCATAAGACAGCCTCCACGCGGCGAGCAGCGGGCAACGGGAAATAGTCCCGGCGAATCGTCATAAAAAGGAACGCGTTACAAAGAAAGGAGTAGCGGGGTATTTATTGCGGCCTAAAACACAAGTAGCTATAGGCAGTATACTCTGCACACACAATTCATGGAAAACAACGAGACAAAGAACAGCATAGTGCGGATGTTTGGTAAAGTTCCGGAAGCCATGCTCATCATTAACAACGGCATCTACTGTGATGCTGAAACCGACGGAATGTTCTACTATAAGATAGGTGTTACAGACAGGCTCTTCAGCCCAGAACGAATTAACGACTATATAATCCGTCGTCCATATCCCAATAAACGAACAGACCAAGTATCCAAGAAAATCGGTAGAAATATTTTTAAGGCGGGATACCCGATTTTATACGATGATGTCACCGAACTGAATGGTCGGAAGTATTTGGCGTTTGATGTCTGGATTGGACTTGGTGTACCTCCAAAAGACTTGTCTACTGCACCTGATGCTTGCCATATCTATATCCCGTTGGATATTCACGCCACAAAAGAGAAACCATATGTTCTTTTTCGTTTTAAGTTCCTTCAGACGGCAGTATTACCAGATGATGTTGATTCAACGGACGAATTCGCACTGCCAACCCAGTTTGAATTCGGATTTTATGTGGAGACATATGAAATTGGGGAGAATGGATATATATATCCTACACGGTGGGAGACACGCAAGCACACGATGGGCTGCCATGCCCCGGACGACAAATTGCTTGCGCTCGACGAATCTTTGACAGACAAAGAACATAATGTATATGTCTATCATCCAATCGATGTAAGCGGAAGTGCCTTTAATAATACCGATTTTTTGCATTTTTAACGCACAAAAATGGTTAAACAATGTCCAATCGTTTTTCGAAATAAACAAGAAGGAAGGGATTACCATATGAGAACGCAACAGGTTCCAAACTCTCCCTATTTCATCCATTACGACGATAACGGTTATTGCTGTATATCCAAAAGCAAAGAAAGCCAAGAATCCATCCCGGAATCCGAGATGCAGGAGTTTCTTGACGCAGTAGCCAATGGCTTGCTCTACATTGAAAAGGAACGGAAGAGCAGATACCAGCGTATTGACGAAGCTGAAAAAACAGCTTTTGCCAGAGGCGAAGCGGAAGGCAAAGAAGACAAGCTCATCGCCACAGTCAGGGAACTGGAGGAAAAACAAGCGTTAAGGGAAGAGCAGGAGAGCAAACTATACCACGAAGCGCTTAGTCATACTGTGTCTTTCAAAAGCACAAGAACAGAGTGGGTTCGCCTTGACCGTGGAGGATGGTGATTGACATGATAGGAAGCATTCCAATTCCAAATACCAGATTTTATCTGACCAGCATCGACGGTAAGAAGTGGTTCATAACAGAATATTACAGAACCGCACCGTTCAATCCTGCAAAAGAAACCTACGACCTATACAAAGCGTTTGCGGAAGCCTTCCGAGAAAACGAGAGGGAAAAGCAGGAATTTCCTGAGAAGCTCGAAGAAGCTGCGAAAAAAGCCTACGGCAATGGCTTATACGCCGGACGACATAGCAAATTATGAAAACGAATCAAGAAAATCAACAGCTTTGCGAAATATTTTTTACATAGAGACCGGTTTTTTTGTAGACATTTGCTGCAATGTAGATACAATAAAAACGAAAAGAAGATAATGTTTTTGAAAATCAACAGCGAGGCATAAAAACATGAGCATCACAAAAATCGAAACAGCCTCCGGCGTAACGCTGGTTCTCAATGGCAACACGATATTTGCTTCTGATGATACCTCGTACTGGCTGCAGGAGTCCAAAATTATCGGCGGAAATGGACATGTATACGGGCATGCACAGACTATCCGAGATGCTCTGTGTCTGGTCTTGGCAAAGTACGGCGGACTCAAAGGTAACAGTACAAAGCAAGTAAAGCAGGCAAAGAAGGTAAGCCAATGGTAATTTGCACAAATTCCGGCGTGACGATAACCAACTGCAGCAACATACTAATTGCGTCTGACGGCAAAACATATACCCTCAGCGGACAAATACTGCTATGCGGCAGTAGAGTCATCAGCTATAATTGTCGGTCAAAAGAAGAAGCGCTTGGCACGGTCGTTGGACTATACGGTGGACGAAAGTTCTAAAGCATATAAGCTCAATTTTGCCAGCACTTTGATATTCTGTGGTATGCGTTCTAGCACTTTGATATTATAGGAAGAGCCACTAAACCGCACAAAAAACAACAGGGAAGGATAAATAAAACAATGGCAAGAAAAAACGCAAACAACTTAGATAATCAGATATCTCTTTTGGATATGATGGTTTCGGAAAGTCCTGATTACATTGAAGAAAAATCAAAAGAAAGCCAAGAAATCAGCGCGAATGTAAAAGACGACATTGAACAGGCAGATGAACATTCTCATCCCAAAACAAGTAAACCGGCGAAAACGAGAACGAGCATCTCTACACAGACCTTGAAGGTCGTAAAAGCAGTATACACAGATACTGTCGAAACAAATTGGGAAGATTTATTTGATGGCTTCGACAGACTCTATGCCATCACTTTTTCTTCTGGCATTGAATTCGTAAATAAGGTCATTAACAAGTTCTCGTATGCAGAAGTCGTGTTCGGTTGCGAGAAAATCATCGCTAACAACATTGCTGCCATTATGTCGGTACAAATTGACAGCGTACAAAGGCTTGCAAAATCCAAGTCGGCAGGGAACCTCGCGAACCGGCTCAATGACGGGTCATTGCAGCTGTATGTGTCGCGGGATACAAAATCACACGAAAAAATCTTTATTTTAGAGAGTGCCGACCATAAGCATGTCAGAGTCATTACCGGCAGCGCAAATATGTCAGCATCAGCGTTTTATGGCATCCAGCGAGAAAATATTGTCTGCTTCGATGACGAGGCGGCATTTGCACATTACAAAATCCTATTCGACACTTTCAAAGAAACCTGTTCCGATAATGTCTCGTATAAGGCAGTCGTGAACACAATGGACAAAGAGGATTATCTCAAAGAAAACATCGAGGAAGTCCCTGTTTTTCAGTCAATCGAAAAGCAGAAATACATTTTCCTTGAACAGGCACAGCCTGAGGACGAGATAGAGTACGAGATTGTTGCCGATGTGAAGAAAATGCAGGAGCTCGTCAAACCAATCATGCCGAAGATGCCGGTTAAGGCAAACCGTGTCGTGGTAGCACCTGAACCGATGCGTGTCTTCGCAAAACGATATTCCGAGACTCGGCGCGTGGTAGCCGAAACCGTTAAAGAGTTCCCGAAGCTGCATATCGACTATGATGCCGGGACTATGACCTTTAACGGAGAAAACATTGACCTTAATCCGAATCTTAGTGATGTCACAAAGAATATCAAGAGCATCCAGAAATTCTTCTCCGGCATGGATTATTTCTACGGCGATGTAGAACAGGCCAAAAAGGACTACTTCAAGTACATGACTTGGTATCTGGCTACACCGTTTATGGCATATTTGCGGTATTTTGCATCAAGGAACAACTACGATACGAAACTGTTCCCATTGTTCGGCGTGATGTATGGTGATTCTAACGGAGGCAAAACAACCTTTATCAAGTTTCTTGTAAAACTCATGTGCAACGAGACCGTAAAGATGAATACTACAGAGGATTTTACAGCTACGAAAATCGATGGTCTGAAACGAGTATGTGAGGGACTGCCTATCAATATCGATGACTTGGCAAAGACACAGTTCCAGAGCCACTCGGAGCGTATCATAAAAAACGATGGTTGGGGAGTCTCGGAGCGGCTTATCAATTATCCGGCCGTATCCATCACATCCAATAAAATCACTTCTCTGACGAAAGACCTCTCGAAACGCGCTATCATCTGTCGAATCGGTGCTAAAATCGACAACGAGCGCGGTGCCAAGAACTCGAAACGGGTGAATGAGAGTATGTCGGAGCTGACTACAGCGTTCTACGGGGAGTATGTCCGACGAATGCTTGTTTGCATCGATGAGATGACGACTGAAATGCGTGAGAATGCGAATGGCAAGGAATACTTCCCGGATATCTTTTATGCTTCATCCAGCGTGATTGCGGATATTTTCAGAGCTTGCAAAATCGATTTGCCGGTATATGCGCATATCCTTAGCTATGATGATTATATGGGGGATAAAAGTATCGGTCGTGCTGTGATTGAGAAAATCGAGCTGGCATGGCAGGCAGACCCAAACAAGTTCCGTGTGGACAAAAAGAAAAACCGGCTCATTTATTCCTATCCGCAGGATGGGCCTTGGTATGAACTGAAATACATTGCAGACGAGCTGCCGAACTCCCTCGAAGCAGAGATTTCTGGTGGTAACCAGCTTGTCATGAACTACGAACAGGCACAGGAATTGTTCGGCATCAAGTTCCGGCGTTGGCTGGGAATCTTCAACCTCTAATACGAAAGGCAGGCCCTTTTCTGAGCCTGCCTTTTGATTTCGCAAAAATGGTTGCCCATTCGTGCGAATTGCGTACCATGAAGTATACAGGCAAGCGGTATAGCCACTAAAAACGACTACCAAGCAGGGAAAGGATAACACTATGAACGAGCAAAATTTCGTTGGAGATACACAGGACTCTACTGAGGATATTCAGTATCAGGCATATGTGGCACTGGTCGAAGATTTCAAGGAACTCATCGATACGACAGTAAAGGCCGGAAAGGATTCCTATAAGCATGTAGACTTGTTCGACGGCAAGTCTTTAGAGGAATCTGTGACGCATACTGTGCCGCTGGACGACGACAAGGCACAATTTCTGGCTGCGGCGTGCATGGACTTGGCAAACTCGACTCTTTGGCTGTACCACCACAACAACCAGTTTCAGGATACAGAGTTCGCCGAGGTCGTTAACAATGACTATCCGAAATATCAAATTCAGGTACAGCAGGAAATGAACGGGGAAGGGGAGCGGTTCTATCTGCGCGGCTGGTATCCGTTGGTTCAGAAGATTTCCAGAGAGTGCCAGTTGAAAGCATACGAGGGCTACAAGCCCAAGGAACAGATGACCTATGTAAACATCTATCTGCTCGTCTATGCTGCCATGAAGTCCCTGAAAAACGGGTCTTTGAGCCGTATCATGGCAAATATCGAGCACGACTCCGATAAAATCGGAAACCTCGCGTTTTATTTTTTCACCTACATTCTTGAAGTGTTGGAGATGCCTCTCTGATAAAAGAATTGCCCTGCACATGCCGTTTTGGTATGTGCAGGGCTCTTTTTGTTTGCGGGGGATGGCACTATTTATTTCTTCGTGACTACTTCGACATTCTTGCCGCTGAATGCGACGCCGTACTTATAGATGGTCTTAACGCCGTGCGTCAACATTTCAGTGTCGTATTTCTTATCCTCGATTTGGCTGAGCGCAGTCTGAGACAGCATTCGCAGTTGCTCAGCGTTGCAGTGTTTCTCGGCTTTGAGTTCAATGATGATGCCGGGCAGTGTAGGCTTCTTGGGTGCAAGCTGAATATCATAGCGCCCATCACCGGATTCACGATTCGAGGTAGTGTAGGCGTTGCCAAGCAATGCACACAAACCAAGAACGAAACCATGATAGAAGTTTTCCCCGGCAGTGTCGAAGGTACTGACACTCTGAGTCAGCAAAGTCTGAATCTGTTGCTGCAACTTGTTCTCGTCACCGGAATAGAGTGCTTCCTGTATGGCTACGACTGTGGTTTGCGGCAGCATAGTATTCAGATGGCTCAAAATTTCTTTGTTGTACACATAGGTGATTTCTCGATTCGGGAGAGCTACATGACAAAGATAATCACCACTGATAGAAGTTTCTGCTTTTACGACTTTGAGATAGCCGGATACAAGCAGAAAACTGTAAACAGACGACGGATTATTCTGCAGCTGCGGGTAAATCACGCTGGTGTCCACATAGGTGGCAACAGTCTTTCCCTGCAAAAGATTCGTCAGCTGCATATAGATATCCTTGTCGGCCTGTTCTAAGACTTCTGAGATGATGTCATTATTGCTGGTAGAAAGCCAGTACGGACGCGCTTCGCATCCGGAACTAAAATAGTTGATGACAGACCATGGGTTATAGATTTCTGTATCGCCAAAACGGTAGCCGTCATACCAGTCACGCAGCTCATTGAGTTTGTCATAGGCGTTATAGTAAGCAGCCATCTTGGCGACTTCATCGGCCGTGAATCCGAAGTAAGCGCTGTATTTCTTATCCAGAACGGAATTGACAACAAGATTATTTAAGCCGCTGAAGATGCTCTCCTTGGCAACGCGCAGAATACCGGTCAAGAAGCCAAAGGCAAGATTACGATTGTCTTTAAGGCCGCCGGAGAAGAACCCCCGCATAAAGGAAACAGCATCGTCATAGAACCCCATCAAATGTCCCTGCTGGATAGGAGTATCGTATTCATCGATAATAATGATAGTAGGACAGCCATAGTGCTTACACAGCATAGAGGAAAGCGTTTTGAGGGAAGAAATATAGTCAGTGCTGTCTGCTGTACCGGAAACGATGCGCTGATAGGTAGCCTTTTCGAAATCATTGCAGGCAGAGCTTGTAGCAAGGTCAGAATGACGCATATATTCTTCGGCAATCAAACGGGTGAGGTGAGCGTAGGTCTCTTCCCAAGTATTACGCTTTACATCCTTAAAGGTCAGAAAAATGACAGGGTATTTCCCCTGATAATCCCGGTATCTCTGCCCGCAGGCCCAAATGGCTTTATTTGTAAAATATACGGAGGTATCTTCATCTGTTTTCTCAAAGAAAACGCGAAGCATATCCATGTTGAGCGTTTTTCCGAAACGTCTGGGTCTGGTAAAGAGCGAAACCATAGGACGCTGGTCCAGAAAATCACGAATCATCAGCGTCTTATCAACATAGTAGTATTTTGTGGACGCAAGACGATAATCAGAAATGCCGACAGGGAGAGGAAGTGGTGTTGATACCACTGATTTTCTATAAGCTCCGGAGCGAATACGAGCATCAACGGGCTTCTCGGCATTAACTGGAATCTGCCAGCTGCCGTTTATCTTTCTTGCATCAGGAATTTTGCCGGTCGAGCAAAGCAAAGTAACTCTGCGAGGAGAAATACCCCACACGGAAGAAGCTTCTTTTGCAGACATCATAGCCATAAAATAACACCTCCGTATCTTTGTTGAGTATATTATAGCATTTATTCGGAACAATGTCAAAAAATATCTTGATAATGTTCCGATGCGATGTTCCGAGTGACTGAATTTGTTCCGCAAAAGACTTCGCGGTCTCATACAAGTCGGTATTTCGTATGACAATACAATACAGGATACCGGAAATCCGCAAAAAATATAAGTGACCCCCTTGCACATCCGTGCGGCTCGAGGTATACTAACAATGTAATCAAAAAGAATTATCTTTTGCGAGGACTCCGCTAATGGCGTAGTTCTCGTTTTCTTTTTGTTCAGAACAGAAAACAAAAATGCTGCCGCCCAGATAATGGGGAGCAGCATTGTTTTTTGTAATAGCCAGAGGGTATAGGTATCAGTTAGACATCAAACGCGAACGCCCATTTCGTCGGCCTTGTCGTCCTCGACCATCAGGAAGTAGTGCATGTCACCGTATTCCAAGCCCAACTCATCGGCGTACTTTTTCAAAGTGTCGGAGAACGTCTTCATGTCAAACTCTTTGCCGTGATGTTCTTTCTGCCATGCTTTGATTTCCCGCTTGGAAGCGACAACACAGGGTCTATCTTCCTTATCGCCATCGTCAAAGGTGAACCCATCGACCAGACGGCGATAAGTATCATTAGGAGCCTCATTCTGGATGACATAAGCAATGATAGCAGCCTTATTGTCATAGTCTGAGTTCTCCGCAAAGAAATCCTCGATATTGCCATGCCGAACAACAACATTCTCATAGAAGTCTTTAATGTCACTGTCTGCATACTCGTTCGTCATGACATTCTCATGATTTTTGAGGAATTTGATGAAGGTCTCATCGCTCAGTGTATCCGTATAGAACCCGAGAGCATCCACGCGAACCTTTACAAGACTTCTCAGGAACTTCTCCATCTTTGCAATAATATTCTTTGCCGAAAAAGCCTTCTTCATATCGATAGTGTAGTAGAATACCGGGAAGTCCTTAATGTCCACACCACTCGATTTGAAGTTCTCACTCAACTTATCGATGGGCTTGCGCAAAGCAGGTGCATACTTGTACAAAGTATCGACATCGGTAACATAGTCTGTGATATACAAGTCATCATTTTTGCTGTAGTGACCCAAAAGCCCGACAGCCGCAGTTAGGTGAATGCTGCGCCGGTAATTGGTCCACTCAAAGGTGACAGGGTAGAAAACATTCGCAACAGCGCCGTCCTCTGAATATTCGACAGGAGCAGAACAGCGATGAACGCTGAAAAGGTCATAACCGTCACTGTATGTGTTCTTGTACTGGATTTCGAAGATGCCCAGATTGAAAAGAGGCAGTGACATTGGAATCTGCGCTTTCAGGAATTCAAGGAAATTATCCACATTTTCATGAATCCAAGCAGCATCATCCATGGTTTCGATGCGTTTCTTCGACTTTACAATATCTTCCCCCGGAATCGGCTCATAACCGCATGCCTGACGAAGCTCGTTTTCCGTCACGGCATCCGTTGCCTTGGCGATTTTCTTCAAGGTGACCTCGGTAGGCTGAGACTGTGTTTTGCCGTTCGCAAGACGGTTCACATATACGCGGCCGAGATGCGATGTCTGGGAGAACTGCTCCTGTGTCCGTGTACCGATGGCTTTCTTGACGAGTGCCGCCAATTTATCAGGGTCATACCCGGAATTGTTTTTGCCGTCACTCTCGAAAGCTGAATCATTCTTGTTCAGCCAGCCGTCAAGAATCGAATACCCGATATCATGTAAGGAGGCGCACACATGTCCGTCAATGTTCCTGTCGGGTTTTGGTGTGTGTTCATTATCCTCGAGGGATTCCACATTCTTGCATAATAGCGCACGCTCATTAGCAAGAAGTATATCGGGAGCGTTCAATTCAGCAAGCTTTGCAACGCGTTCATTGCCGTCTTTGAGTCTTCTGGTCAAAAACATAATGTCGCTGAGTTGGACAGGAGAGAATTTTTTAAAAACATCTGTACCGAGTTCGATTTCAGTGATGACAGGGAGAGTAACAGATGTATCGATGTCTTTGGCGTATTGCAGGATAGCATCGACGACAAAGTAGCAACTATCATATGCCTTGTAATCAATATAGACAATGGTATCCGTTTTCTTTATCGGGACAATCGTACCTTTGCCATCTTTAACGCCATAAAAAGCCGAAACGGTCATGAAATCTTCAAGGACCTTCTCATCAACATGCAATGCCTTGGCAATCACCGGCAACTGCTTGCGAAGCAGGACAGGGGCGTTCAGCTTGACAGAGAACATATAGTGGCTCCTTTCGTATGTATCATTTTGTAGCTTTGTGTATCATTCTGTAACTATTATACAGAAGTGTTGGCGGAATTGCAATAGAGAAAACAACAAAAAGATACAAAAAAGTACACAAAGTTACACGAGCAGATGGCATAGCATGTAAGCTCGGCTTAGCAAAATCATCGTACCGAATCCCGGAGGTCACCTAAACAGGTGGCCTTTTTTTATTGTCAAAATCTGTCCGTCCAAGGCAGGTTATGGTATAATAAAAGACAGAAGAAAACAACACGAGGGGGCTGCCATGAAATCGAAAGCGAAGAGAAATCATAATCGCCCGGCGTCATTCCGTGAGAAGTGCAGGAATGCATTTGGTGGAGCACTAAAAGGTCTTGCGGACATCAATGCGGCGGAGAAAGAGAATGTGGCAGCGTCCTTCGACCTCGATAAACGCAGCGTGGAGCGACGCATTGATGCTATGGAGAAGAATCGTGCCGTGGCGAAGCGTATCGCAGAAGACTGCATTAAGAACGACCCAAGCTTCAACTTCGATGACGACTGGATTGCGATAAACATCCTGATGGACCCACCGTACAATGTCGGAGAAGAGATGTTCTGTTATTCTTTGGCAGCGGCTATCTGGATGCTCGATGCAATTCGTGCAAATCAGAAGATGGATGAGGCGCTGGCACTCCTTCCGAAAGACAAAGATAAACTGGATTCCGTGCGCCTGCCGAAATGCGTTTCCCCGTGCTACAGCGAGGCAGTGCTGCGGAGCATGGTATACACCATCCTGCACCGGAACGAGGACTGCACGGGACTCGTAAAATCCCCGAAAGACCCGGCAAAGGTATTTGTCACGGACGGATATACGATTGCTGGTAAACAGCATCAGGATGTGCCATCCAGAAGGGTGTTTGAGGGAATTCTGGCTTTGCTGCCGGAAGACATGGTCGATAATGCCGTAAACACATTCGCGTTTATGTCAAAAGCTGCGGTGAGCCGGTATTTCACCTGCCGAAACAAGTGGATAAAGAAGGAGATAAAGTACACCGAAGAACTCAGAAAGAAAACAGAAGAGCTCAAGGCCATTTCTGAGGAAAGCGTCAAACTATCAGAAAAAGCAAAAGCTGCCTTTACCGGAAAGAGTATTCAGCAAAGAATAGAAGGTATCCCGCTTATTGATGATAAGATGCAGGTTGCAGCAGATGTATTTGACCTCAAAAACCGCAGCGATAATATCATCGATGAGATAGAGGCGATTCAGGATGAACGCGATGCACTCTTTGACGAGATATCCGATTTCCAGAATGACAGCATCATCAGAGCCTACTGGACGGAAGAAAGCTGGGTAAAACGGTATCCGAAACTCGTAGCAAGGTATGCGGCGCGGTATTCAGTGCCGGACCCATATGAGATGTGCTTTGCCTTCTACTATCTTCTCGACCAAGGCGATGACCTCGCATGGTTGTATTATCCGACCAGCGTCATCCTGTCATTCTCTGCCGCCCAGCTGCCGTGGAGTGGAGGAACTGTGAAGGAATTGAGCGACAAGAACGGAGCTAACACTGCGGATATCATCGACGTTTTCCCGCACATTGATATTTACCATGAACTCCATACAAAGGATAGCCGGATGGTGCCGATTGCATGGAATGACATGAACCTGCATTTGCCTCCTGACACGAAGCGAGAAGATAATCTGAGATACACGCCATCAAAAGCTATCTACACCTTTACGAACGGCGCGATAGTGCCCCGCAATACGAGAAATATTGATGCGTTCGCGGAATCCCTCTATGACTGCGGCATAACGACAGATGAGGATAAAGCTATCTATGGTGCGTATATTTCTGTGCTCTCTAACCTCGAAGAGCGGGTGGATTTCAGGGATGATACAGAGTCTCTCGCAGCACAATGCAAGGAGTATGAGAAGGAACTCGAAAGGCTCCGGAAAGAAAATGAGCAGCAGAAAGAGGAACTGTATAAGACAGAGAAGGCTTTGGCAGATAAAAATACCCTCTTAGAGAAGCAGGCAAATAAGAGAAGCGTAGAAAAGCAGGAACTCAACGACCTGCGCGAACTGATTTTTGCTCTGACCAACGATGCAGGGGAGGAGAAGTCCAGCCAAAAGCCGAATACTGTGTTCCCGTACCATACCCAGAAGAAGCATATCGTATTCGGCGGGCATCCGACATGGCTGAAAGCTATCAAGCCGATGTTGCCGGATGTCAAGTTCATCGAAGGCGTTCCGAGTAGTGAACAAATCAAAGGTGCTGAGATGGTATGGATGCAGACGAATTATATGTCACACAAGGCGTTTTATAAAATCATAGATATTGTCCGCAGTAAAAATATCCCGCTCCGATATTTTACGAGTGCCTCAGCAACAAAGGGTGCGGAACAGGTAGTGGCGGCAGACAGCGGTAAATGACCGCTTTAGAAACGAAGGACAAAGCAAACTACTACATTGTCGGGTATAAATGGCTCGACATGGAAGGCTTAGAAACAAGAGTCAGGCAGAAAACTTAACTGAAGCTGCCCAACGAAATCGAAGTATGGGAGAGAACAAGTCTCCTCCTCAAAATAAAAAAGTACACAGAATCGAAAGCATCGTAAAAATGTTCCTTTTGCGCGTTGATTATAAACGATAATTGTGGTATAATATAAATATCGGAACGTGACTGTTCTGTACCGCAAGAAACGAAATAGCAATACATAAAGGAGCGCACCCATGAGTACCACTATTCTTAAATTCGAAGCCACCGCATTCCGCCCTCAGGACGATGACGCACCCGATTGTCTGGCAGCTTCCATCAGCATTCCCGTTGAGGAAGACGATGAGGTCATCGGTAACACGATTAACAACGAGGACCTGATTGTGCATGCTGTCGGCGCACTGCATGACCTTGCGACATATATGCGTCCTGAGTGGCTCGATGACGAGGACATCAGCATGACCCTTGATATTTATCTTGGCGGTGCAAAGTGCCAGTCTCGCGGCGGTATTATCGCCATGAAACCTGAAAGCTACACTTTCGACATCGAAGACTAAGGCGTATTCTTTTGCCGTTCACCTCCGGGTGGACGGCTTTTTTCTTTGCTGAAAACCTGTGGTAGATAGCACCATTCTGTTGATAATGATTGCAAAAAGCGCATTTTTGTGGTATAATATAAACATAGGGATTGAAAAACAAGTCGAATCAACGATAATATTTTTGGGGAATATCAATGAAGCAATTTCTTCCTCTTATTCGCGATGTGCTGCTCATCCTAATACTTGTTGTAGGCATTCTGTTGCTCGATAGAAATGACAAGATGGTAGACGAGATACTGGAACGCGCCACAAAGACATCCGCACAAACAGCAGAAACAGCCGAAACGGCAGACATAAACACAAATACAACTTCGGAAACCGCAGCCGCAGACTATAACTACATTTATTTCCGACACAGTAATCAATGGGTCACAAACAAGCTGATTTGTTACGAAGTGGTCGATAACGGGCAAAACATAAAATTCTCAGCTGAAAACAGTGCCGGAGATACACTGAGCTATTATACAAACATGGCAAATGTTGTACTCATGTATAGAAACGAGAATTAACAAAAAAATCATCACAATAAAAGCAAGGAGAACAAAGTATGCTGACCAATATTATGGTTCTCAGAACCGTCAAAGAAAATGCAAATAAAGCTGTTCTGGACGCATTACCATCGATTCTGTTTGAGGGCTTGCACAATGACAAGGATGTGCAGAAATACTACCTGCAAGGCCCAGCAGCTGAGTATATTCCTGTCAATATACCGGATGAAACTGCAAAAAAGTTTTCCAAGTGCGCCACAGCACTGGCTATGCAGCTCATCCTTCTCAGCAACAAGACAAAAGGTTTCTTTGGGCCTGAGATAGTAAGTGTGGAAGGCAAGGATATTCTGACTGCAAGAAACATCATGAACCCCATCATGGTTGAGAGAAACGCGAAGTATTATAGCACAAAGCTGAACGATGAGGTGTATGACGCACAGTACGCAGTCAGTGAGCATGTGATTGAATGCTGGGAAGATGGGCCTGTCCCACCGATTGTCATTAACAGTTCCATCTGGGCTATCGTGGAAAGCACTGCAGCGCAGATGCAAAAAGATAACCGTTTCCTGCGCAACAAAGAAATCCGCGACACTGAGTTTTTGGAAGTTTCGACTCGCATTTATAACGAGTTGCTTGGATTTGCGTCAGAAAAATTCGATATTTTGAACATCAAGGAGTTTGTATGAGCGTTAAGCATGTTAAAGGTGATATTCTGACAACCCCGACACGGAATGAGGACACAGTCATCTGCCATCAAGTAAATTGCTGCGGCGTGATGGGCGCAGGTCTTGCTAAGCAGATTCGCGACAAGTGGCCTGTCGTATTCGATGAATATAAGAAAATCTGCGGAACCGACAGACTCGGTGATTCCCAGACAGTTCAGGTTGCTCCACAGCTGTATGTCGCCAACCTGTTCGGGCAACTGAACTATGGCAGAGATAAGCGCCAGACGAACTACGCGGCGCTGGCAGCGGCTATTTTTGGGGAAATGAAAGTACATCCTAACGCCACCTTCCGCATTCCTTACGGCCTCGGCTGTGGTTTGGCAGGCGGTAACTGGGTAACGGTGCTGGACCTTATCGAGGAAGCTGCCAACGCTTGGAATGTGAATGTTGAGATTTGGGTGCTGCCAAAAAAATAAGGAGTTGTCATGTACAATACCAACTACAAATGCGTCAAGCCGTTCGATGTATGGCTTGATGCCATTGGCCCAGATGGCAAGAAAATTCCATATCGCGTCGAACGTGGGACCATCTGGCGTCTGGTCTGGTGCGGTGGCGAGCAGAGCTTCAAGGAATTCACCGGACCGGATAAGATGCACATTACGCTGCCGGATGAATACGTTGAGAAGCATTTCACGAAGGTTTGAGCATGGGAAATTATTGTCCGTATACAAACAGTAATGTCGTCTACTTAAAATGCCAAGAGTGTGAGGACAAAATCTGCGAAAAGGATTGGTTCTTTTGTGGAGTTGCAGGAACGCCGTTATCGATGACGAAGTCCCGCATGCAAATGTCAGAGTACCTCGATAAGATGCTGGCAAAACGTGAAAAGGTCGTCATTGCAGCAGAATCTGGTAAGAAGATGACTGCTTTGGCGGCTATGTACGCCAGCGAGCGGGGATACTCTTTCATTCCCGTCACAAACGATGATTTGCCCACATACTTATCTAAACAGCAGCAAAAGGGCTGCGTAGTTTTTGAAGGAGTCGCAGATGAACGAGAAATCAAAAACACCTGTCGTGAGCTGCGCATACCGCTGCGGCACTGTAAATTGGAGGAAAAATAAATTTATGATGTGTCAGAAACTGGTTCGAGATAATATCCCGGCTATTATTGAGAAAAACGGTGAAACTTGCGTGACTCGCAAGCTGACCGATAAAGAATATGAGACAGCTTTGGCCGAAAAGTTGCAAGAAGAGGTCAAGGAGTTGCTGGAAGCCTACACAACCAAGGAACGGAGCGTTCTGGACTGTGCCGAGGAAATGGCGGATGTCATGGAGGTCATGTACGCTATGGGCAAGACTTGCGCTGTTTCTAAGCGAGAAATTGAACAGGTACGGAGCCAGAAAGCAGCAGAGAAGGGGACTTTCTCTAAGAAAATCTTCTTGGTTTCGACTGAGAAGGAAAGGAGAGAGCCTTGACAAAGCAAGATGAAGTTCGGTTAATCAGAAAACTGATTTTTGCCAAATACAGTCAAGACCCAACGCATTTTTGTCGGTGTGTGGACGAAATCGCGCAAGCATTGGACAAGCAGGGCGATAAAGAAGGCGCTCGCGCTATTCGCAACACCTCTCGTGACGGGTATGTAAAATCGTACTACGAGGCGAGTCGGCAAACACAACCGCCCGGCAGTCCTTTTGTCAGCTACAAACCTGCATTTGTCATCGACAACAAGGATATCGCGTTGTGGCATGCGAAAAACGACAATCCGCCAATGCGAGTTCGACACATTTTAGAGTACGTCGAAAACGGGGAGATGGTCGGAAAAGATGTGCTGGAATACGATGCAAGCACAGATAAGTGGCACCGTATTGTGGAAGAATGTATTCCATTAGAATAAAATACAGATTCGAAGTGATATTTTGAAATGGTGGATTCCTTTGAGGCACGATTCCAAAAGGCTGTAAAAGAGTCCTCTCTTCCTGCAAAACCCGATATGCAGAAAATCGAAGAGCTGTTAGTTGCCATCAACAAATCTTATCTGAGTCGAACTATGTAAAACCGCCTTGGCCGAAAAGTTGTAAGAAGAAGTCAGAGAACTGCTGAGAGCTTATTTATATATGGAAATAATTATTGTACAAGGGATGGCATGCTTAGGAAAAAGTACGCTATGCAAACAATTAGAAGAGGACCTTCCAAATTGCAAGCACTTTTCCTTAGATGAGTATAAAGAGAATATGTGGGACAAGTTTGGGTTTGATTCCGTTGAACAGAGGGAGTATCAAAGCAAACTTGCAAGAGAATTGTTTTATAAGGATATAAACAAAGCTGTAAAAAAAGCGTTGTACGACTATATTTTAATTGATTATACTTTTTCAGAAAAATATTGGGATGAGTTGTTAAATAATCTGACGAATTGGGATGGGAGAGCAAAAACCATTTACTTAAAGCCAGCCAATTTGCAGGAGCATAGAAAGATATGGGAAATCCGTAGTAGAGATTTTTCTGTCAGACACGCAGGACATGGGGCAACACATTATCATGATGGTGCAGGTAGTGACTATGTAAACAAGTATGACACTAAAGTATTTAATGTGATGCCTGTCACAAAGCAAACGTTGGAAATAAGCATCTCTTTTAATCCATATGCAAGAAGTGTACCATATAGCTCTATCATAGATTTTATCAAAAGCGTCAACAGCCCCGCCTAAACCGGTTCGCCGGTTATAGACGGGGCTTGCGGAGTTACCCATGAGTCCAGTTGATTAGCCTCGGTGAACGGCAGCTTCGGCTGCTGAGAACTCCGTTATGCATTTGATGAGAAATCATCTTCATAATATAGGCACCCCGATTATGCTCTACAAGTGTCGGGCTCTGCGGGCAGCGTATGCATGAAGCCAGAAGACAACAGAAAAAGGGACTTTCTCTAAAAGATTCATTGTGTCGGCTGAAAAAATAAATTGAGGAGAACGGCGTGAATATTACGTTTTGTAACGGGATGCTTTTGCAACTGGACCTGTCGACCAGTAGCCCCACCATCGTATCAAAGCAAGGAATCGGGACGGCAACCATAGATTTTTATAACTATTTTTCGTGCTATCGTTCATCACCCAAAGAAGAGTTCTTGAACTTGTTAAGCCGCCCAGACAAAGAAGTCCTTGAAATTATTTCAGAACAATCACTTGCAAACCAATTCTTTCTCGATTATGCGAACAGTCACCAATGCATTAGTACCAAAAATCAGCAAGATTCCACCAAGGAGGCTCTAACCTACACCTGCAATCTTATTCAGAGCGCTTTTTCGGACTTGAATGCCGTTTTTTCGGAATGTTCCAATGTCTATAAAGCCGATATGCTGCAATCTGATAAGGCTCTTAATCTGTTCAAGTTTGATAAATTTGCAGCGTCCTTTGTTCTGTTGGATAATAAAATTGTTCTGGGATACACGGTTAATTCCTTGTACGAATATCTCAAACTCGATTTTTATCACGCAAATCTTTCACCGGATTCCGTCAAGCATATTAGTATTTGTCCTTACTGCGGAAAGGCTTTCCGTATGAACCAGCGTAATAATCTGTACTGTAGTAAAGCATGCAAGGATAAAAGCATCAGGGCGAATAATAAAAAAAGCCCATACTATTCAAAATACCGCTACTTGCAACAGTACCACAACAGACAGCTTAACAGGCTGCGTTCCAAAATGGCAGATTCGTTGCCAGAAATGCAACAGCTGCAAAATGCCTACGACACTTGGAATGAATGGGCGCGTACAGAATACGAACAGGCAACAAGGGACTATAATCTCGGACAACAAAAAGAACAAGAAAGTGTTGAGGATTTCAGCGAACGATTGAAAAGGAAGTGGAAAACTCTGACAGAAAAGTACCTTCGTGATAAAACAGTATACAAATAAGCATATCATACATTTGGTGCGTTTGTACTACATGATTTCGCGAAAGCAGTTCTGACACACAATGCAAATTACCAAAACAGTATCAAAGAATCAGGGGTATTTACATAAATTAGTAAACCACCAATTTTCGTAAGGAATCACACCAAAAATAATAAATACCCATAAAAAGAAAAGGGAGTCGCATTTCACGACTCCCTTTAATCATTGCAGGATTTTCTTCAGTTGCATGTTCACGATTCAACTCAACTCATCTGTAAGAACCGCCTGTGCGGTCTTGATGAAGTCTCCACTAATCCTAGGTTCACATTTCGATATGCACCACTCCGGGCGTGCTTCGCGGGTCCCCATATCGAATTGGAACAGCACGCGAAATCACACCTCACTTTATGGAGAGTTTAATATAATTTTAGCTTTATAGGCTCTCAAGAAAAATAATGGCCTCTTGCACAGTCGAAAATGTCTTGCATTTCGTACACAACCAGCGATTTCGCTCGTCCGTGTCCTCTAAACCGGGCATTCCTTCTTGTAAGAGATTCTGCAGCACAATTGTAGCATTCTTCACCGCTGTCGGATAGTTCTGGGCAATACGCGCGGTAGCATCGTAGTTGCCCTTCCTGTAGGTCGGCTCTATGCGAACGACCTGAGCCAACATTCTCTCTTTATCCGGGACCGTCAGCAAAGGAGGCGCGAGCTGTCTGTAGTGTAGCATCAACCAATACTCGATGCAGCCTGTTGTCATTAGCAAACGGACTCGAATCTTCGGGTCTTTTCTCAGCTTCCGCAGGCGCTTGATGATTTCCAAGCGGTTAGTCCAATTGCCGATATCCTTTTCTTCGACATCAAAGAAGAACCAAATTTCGTCGATGGCATCAACGTAATTACGGTATCCGGGGTCTTTTTTGAAACGATTGTCCGCATCATCAAACAAACCGGGGGAAGATGGCCGTTTGAACACGGCAACATCACAAAACTTGCTTTTGAGAAAGTCTGTATACGCCTGCTCACTTTCTCCTTCACAAAATACACAAATGCTGACCTTCGACTTTTTGAATTTGCGAGGCATTATTCTACCTCCTCAATTTCTACATTGGGAGTTGCTCCATATTTACCGAGAAGGTATCCTTTGCGAATGTTCTCTGTCGTTCGTGTTGAGAAGTCACTGATGCTGTACAATTCCGAAACCCCATCATCTTTGTTCTTATCAACAAAGTAGAGTTGGTCTTTACGAAGCAGTTCCATGCTCAACAATTCAGTGCTGTGCGTCGTAAATATAATCTGCGCACCATTGGGGTTTGTTCTTTTGCTCTGGAATTTAGACACAATGAAATCAACAAGGGCAGGGTGGAGTTCTTTTTCGATTTCATCCACCAACAGCAGCCCGCCCTTGGACAGAACAGATTCAATCGCAGGAGCAAGTGCCATCAGTTTTCTGGTGCCGTCGGATTCATCGGAGAGTTCCATCGAATAAGTGCAAGGTCTTCCGCTGCGTTCCTCACCTTGATGGATAGAGGTTGCTGTAACCTGCCCCATCTTCAAGTGAGTTTCTGAGTTGTTAGAAGTCTCAGAAAGCAAATGCATGAACTGCACGAGTGCTGCTTTGACTTCATCCGGGATATTCTCCGGCAAATCCGCCTCTTCGTTGATTTCCTTACTGTTGATTTCGAATTTCATATCTTCGATACCAACGTCAGCAGCCTTTGCGTAATCGGAAATTGCTTTCAGCATATTGGAGTCATTGGAGTATTCGAGTAACTGACGGGGAATATCCGAATAGTCTCTTGAAAAATAGACCATTTGACGGAACCACGACATAGCCTTGGCACAAACCTCATCGTTCATAGTGCAGGCAACAGAGAAAAACAACTGATTGTCTGCTACAACCTTACTAATCAGATTTCTGCGTGACTTTTCAGTTGTAAAGGTAAAAGTCTGTCCTTCTCTGGCAAAGACAAGTGCCTTCTGCTTTTTGGGCGCATAATACAAGGACTCAGAATACACCTTTTCTTTCGTGGCAGCAAAGCTATACCAATATTTGATGTCGTCTAAGGTGTATACGAAAGAAAACTCGGTCGGCTCCGATGCGGAATAATCATTCAGTGCAAACGGAACAACGGGAATTGCTGCATTCTCGTGCTGGGTCTTTTGCGCATTCTTAATGAACTGAACGGCAAGCCAAAAAGCACGAATAACATTGCTCTTGCCGCCGCCATTCTTTCCGTAAATGGCAACGCCGGGCAAAATTTGAATCCCGCCAAAGGGAATAAGCACACTTTTCAGTGTACCGGAGCCGTTTGCCTCCATAGAAAGGACTGCTTCATCACGGAAGGAGCGGTAGTTTTTCACACTAAATTCAATCAGCATATTCTCACCTCTTCTATTTAGTAGTATACACTTAAAATTTCAGAAATACAACGGATTTTATCAAAAATTTTGATTTTTTTGTCCCAATTTCATTTTGCGAAACCAAAATGCAGAAAATGTCTATAAGCAGAGAAAACAACGAATAGTTTTCGTTGCAAACCGAGCATTCGTGATTGACTAAGTGTGCGAATCGTGGTATAACTGGACTAAACCGTAACAACAAAAAACAAGCCACAAGAGGTTATTACCCATTATCGGGTAGCAGCTTCTTGGGGCTTTTTCAATATAACGCAACCCCAAAGAGTTGCAACTGCAATTGAGAACCATGTTCAGATTTCAATCTAACGCAATCTTAATGATTGCAACGAACAACAGAGGCACGCCCATTTGCATCGGTAACGCTGTTTTAATCTATTACAATTACAATGATTGCAACAGCAGAATTATACGATAGACACAATGTTTTATCGTTCATCTTGTACAATATCTGCTCATTCTTTGACCATACACAATAGTCAGATACTACTTACTGCAACGGAAGCACGACCTTTCATCATATTATTTGGTGCGAAGCAGCCGATAAAATAATAGATGTTGCTAATTCGCACGATTCCCACCTTACTTATATTATACCACAAATTCACAATAAAATCAACTTTAGCAGCCCCGGCGTTTGCAATTTGCTGCAAAGTAAATATACTTAGATTATCCTAAAAATAAAAGCACAAATAAAATCATCAAAATCGATATACCGCCACCTCTTTATGAGATGACGGTATTTTTTGTGCAAACACATTGGGACAGAAAGGAATAAAGAAATGAAGAAATTGTACAATCGTTTTCTCGCGCTGGCAGTCGCGTTGGCCCTCGCTCTGAGTCTTTGCTCGTGCGCAGAAGTGGAAAGCGGCATCCATGATATGGATAGCAGCATCACGGGACACACCTACACTTGCGAGTTTTACTCCAACGATGGTGAAAAATTTATGACGCTGACAGGTGACAAAATCGACATGACACCGAATATCGTGCGAGAGCATACATACAATGATGATGACGGCTGGGGCTACATCAACACGCTTTCATCTGTTGTAACGATTACCGTTGACGGAAGACAAGTAAACAACTGCGGTTCAACAGTAATTTTTGCTGAAGAAGGACTCACTCCAGATGTTGATTTTCAAATGCAAGACATCCATAGCACAACAGATGGCAGCTTGGCAGAAAATCCGCTCATCGCAAACATTGTAAATAAGTTCCGGAACGCATACGGTAAGCCGGTCGTTGTTGTAATTCAAAGCCAACTGGGTGACCCTATCTGCGCGTACAGCGGAAAAGATGTATACTGGGAGGTATGTGAGGACCTGCCTAAGACGACCAAAATCATGATTGATGGCCGTGCGTTGTATATCCATAGAGCAACTTTCCAAACAATCGACCGCGAACTATTGGACGAGTAATAACAATAATACAGGGATGCCGCCATAATGACGGTATCCCTATTTTTTTGTCAGTTTGTCAATAGCGGACAGACAATATTAAAAGTTTCGTTTTGAAAAAGTAGAATTAAAGGTTTCGTTTTGGAAAAGCCGAATTAAAAGTTTCGTTTTGGAAAAAATCCGGCAGCCAAGAATACGCATCGATGCAACATTCGAAAAAGTGGAAAATAAAGCACCTACGTATTATTATGATTGACCATAACAATAAAATGAGGTATAATAAATATAAATGGGAGGCAAATTATGACCAAGGATAGTATGCAGATGCAAAACACTTATTTTTCAGCAGTAGAAGGCTTTAGACAGTTTATCCGCAATTCCGTTCGTACAAAACAAGACCATTATAAGTGGGTCGATTTATATAGCGAAAAGGGTTTGGATGACCCAAATCCGAAAGTGGTTGAGATTCAGGACGAAAAGGCAGAGCAGCTGGCAGTTGCGTGTACAACACTTGCGTACCTAACACTTTCTGTGTATTATGGCAGAAACAAATTCGCCGATACAACATTTGCAGAGCTTGAAGGCGAGAACTACTCTAAGTTTTTGAGACAAGCACATTATGAAATGGCAGATGAGCATGGACAGTTCGGCATATTCGGATGGGATGGTCTAATCACCCAGATTGCAAAAGACTGCATGCCGGACAAATATGTCGGTGACAATAAGAAGGCGTCGCTCGTATATACCAACATGTATTGGAGCGTTTACAACGCGATGAAGTCTCTGAAAGACGGCAAGTCAATTCGACGCATGATTGATGCCCTGCCGGACGACGGAGATAAAATCGGAAACCTTGGATACAAATATTTCAATGATGCGCTTTTGTCGTATGAGATGAGTACGGATTGATAGGGGGATACCAATGAGTCAATACGCAAACATAAAAGATGCTTTTCTCCACTGTGATGTGGATAAACTTATCCTCGAATACTACAAAATTCCCGATGATGAATGCAGTAAATTTACCATCGAGTGTGTAAGCACGGAAGTGCATGCTGCGATGGAGAGGATAAAGCAGACACAGCCTGAAAAGGCCGAAAAGCAAAATCTTCTTATTGTCTGTAAAACCTTTGAGGAAAATGAAACAGATACATTCTGCGTAGAGGCCGACGACATTGCGGAATGGAAAAAGAGGAGAGCATCAAAGAGTGAGCAGCCAGAAGAAATCGGGGACGAAATGCTCACATTTATGGATACTGATGCCATATTCGACGCAGCGAAAGCAGTTGACGTTCCGACCAAATATGCCATCGAGTTTTGCGAGTGGAAGGATATCCTGAGCTGGAAACTGGCAGAACTTAGCATCGCGTGGTACGGGCTTGAATTTTGTCTGGCTCGTGTGCTGTGGGAGATGGTATTTTTCGGTGTTGAACCAGAAAAAATGAAAAAGGCAGCCGAGAGAATCAAAAACAGCCTCGACGAAGCAAAGAAAGAACTGGAAAGCGATAACGCTCCCAGAACATATAAGAATTTCGATGATGTTGTAAAGGAAATTCTCGGCGACAGCTACGATAAAAACTGGTATCCGGAAGAGGAACGCGAAAGAGATAGACGCAACCTTGCAATCGCAAGCTACAAGTGCTGCAAAGAATACGAGCGAATCCTCAACGGAGAAGTTCAGGTGTGACTCACTTTAGAAAGCACCGATAAGATGCACAAAAATAAAAATGAGATGCAGTTTCGTATCTACAAAACTGCATCTCATATCCAAAACGTAAAATTTCAATCTAACGCAACCATGAAGGTTGCAATAATGCTCCCAGAATATATAAGAGCTTCGTTTCAATCTAATGCAACCGCAATGGTTGCAATAGCAGAACTACACAAGTAATACAATATTTTATTGTTTACTTTGTACAACATCTGTCTGCTCTTTGACCATACATAATGGTCAGATACTATTTACCACAATGGAATTATATCCTTTCATCATATTATTTGGTGCAAAACAGCCGACGAAGTAATGTTTACTTACTATTCGCACCATCTTGCTTTTGTTTATATTATACCACAAAACGGCGAAATAATCAACAAGTAACCAATGCTGAGCCACTAACAATAGTACCAAAAACCTATGCGCAAATAACCTGTACTGGGAAAACAGAAAGGAAACCGTTTATGGGTTGGTATCACGTCAACAAAATCGGTAAAGGAATTTGTCTTGGCGATGTGGATGGAATTCATTACAACGAAGATTTCATTGCAAAGCACACACCAACAAAAGATGAAGCGTTGAAATTAAAACAGCGTGATATCCGTGATGACGAGCTGGAAGACTACGAAGCATGGCCTTTGTATAAGAAGTGGATGGTAATGACACAGGATGCATGGTCATTTCATCGGGAAGTTAATAACACAGGCTGCTGCGCGGATGAATCATCGCAAATTTACTCAGACGCGTTGCATTATATTTTCGAAGAGTGCTATGGATACCCTCTGAACAGCTTTTTTAGCACTCATGACTATGACGGGAATGCAATGATTTTCTGTGATGTGCTTTGGCCGCCAAAGGAATACAATGAGGCATTGGCAGCCATGACCGAAGAAAAGTTGCAGGCGCAGCTCCGCGAGTTCCTTGTTGAGGTTACGGGCGATAGCAAATATGCATCGTTTCCGCTGCGTGTGTGCGAGGAATATATCAAGGAATAAAGTGGTGTGAACATGAAGCAGAACGCAGCGTTAGAGATGTTTGAGTATCTGAAGGAACATCTCATTCCTTTAGCTAAGGATAAGGGCGATAAGGTCTACGAAAGCGATACGACGGTCCAAATTGCTCGGCCAGAAAACAAAAGTGTCTGGGATTGCGAAAAAGAAGTCAAACAACTGCTTAGTAAAATCGGTGCATACAGTGCATCAGTGAAGAATAGTATAAATTGCGTAATCATAAATTACAGCCAAACGGCGCAGGCGGTCTATATCGGTTTCTTTGTTGCGGACAGAGTCACGTACGAGTACATAGAGGAACGTTCGTTCAACACTTTTATAAAAAACGAAAAGCGCATAAGAGGATTCTCTTATAGCAAAGACGGTATTTTATATGGGCATTCCACGCCGCGTGCAAAGCCAAAGGAGTTCAACCCGTCATTTTCAATGTACTTTGCCACAAAAGAAACCAAGCACTGGCCCTGCACGATGAAGGATTTATTCTCCATTCACACATATGATGGTCTATTCGAGAGTGTTGTATATTTCATTATGCTTTTCTTTGGTGAGACGAATCCGCTCTGGAAGGATTTAGCAAAGGACTATACCGAACAGTCTGCATATAGTGCCATACCTCTCACTGTAATCGATGAGTCGCATTCCAAAAGAGAACTCATTGCAAAATACTACGGAGAAGACAAAGCATTTAAGCGGAACAATAAAGAACCCATTGGATATGGCATTTTCTTGGCACGAACATCCAACGTAGTAAAACCAGAGCAACTGCAAAAGCTGTTTGGGTATGACCCCGGATACATTTCTATTGGACGAGCTAAGAACGACTTAGTAAAACCTCTTGCACGATATATTTATGATGCTCTTCCGGAAAATGAGAAGGCAAAAAATCCATCTATTCGAAATAGCATTGAGGATGCTATCGTGATGAGCAATAATAGGAGACAACTCATTCCTATTTCATTTACGTCCGTTAAGAAAATCAGAGAATGGCATGATAATATAATCCCGATTGGCACATATGTAACAACCGGGAAAATGAAAATCAAAAAAGACTCTAAATTTAAAAATCTGAAACTGCCAAAAGACTGCGTAAGATTAACAACGACAAGACAAATGGTCATGGAAGGGAATTTCCAACACAACTGTGTCGCTACATACATAAGCAAAGTAAATAAAGACGAGTGTTCTATTTGGTCGCAAAGAAAATCGGACGGAACACGCAATACGATAGAAATCGGTATCGAGCACGGAAAATACTGCATTATCCAGATGTGTGCTTTTGCAAATCAGGAACCCATGCAAAAGGATTTAGAAAAAGTGCAAAAGGCAATCGATAAATGCAACGATAGGAGAAATAAAGAATGCCTCAGAAAAAGTGTGTGACCATTTATGGTTACAGCGACGACCTTGTCGAGATTGAAAACTCGCAGTACAAGGAAGACGAAATCGACTGCTACGATAAAGCAATCCGATTCTATTTTGTGGATGGTACCATCATCTCTATTTGCTACGCACAAGGCGGTGTGTGGAAAATCACGCACGAGGCAATTGGAAAAGCATGGTACGAGCTCACTCGTTGCGAAGATGATGATGACGACGCATATAGCGATGTCTTCAAAATTGACTCTGAAATTATCTCGTACGAAGTCTTCACACCAAAAGCAAAATCCATACAAGACATACAAGAACAAAATCAAGAAAAGTCAGAGAAATTGATTCCTAACCATATTCGTCTCATTTTCTTTGGCTTTGAGGATACGCTGTTTATACACTATACCAACCAGCGATTCCGCGACGACGACATCATTATGACTTCTCTACTGCAAACAGAAGCAAAAGAGCAGGGGAGTGGATACAAAGTATTCGATACCATCGGGAAACCAAATCAGCTTATGCGGGAATTTGTTGAAGAGGAGACAGACAAAATTCCCAAGTTCTGCATCACCTTGACTGCTGACAGTATTATACCCAAGTTCCAAAAGCAATGGTTGGATAAATACTATCCCGGAAAGATTACCGATTTGGTAGGAACCAGCTCACCGGAACGCAAGATGAAAACCATGCAAATCATTGCGAGTGCTTACGGTGTTCCATCGAATAAAGTCCTGTTCGTGGATGATAAATACGATACAGTTGCACAGGCAATCAAGCACGGATTCTGCGCAATGACGACAATCGAAGTAATGACGAAAATGTACGAAAAATACGGTGAAAGGCATTGAGCAAAACAGCACTGACAAAAGAAATTGAAAAAGCGTTGCATTACTGGCATCCGACGAACTACGGCGGATTCAGGGTGGACTCATTCCGTGATGGCATTGAGGCGATAGAGGTGCCCGTTGCCTGCGGAAGTGTTAAAGCTGGAATCGTTGATTTTGTTCGAGTGCAGGAGTGTTTCGTACAAGAAGAGAAGTACGGTATTTGTAAGCTCAAAGAAAAAGACGCGATATGTAATGAACCGCGTCCAGACTTCTGTACGACATTTGGAGAGGCAAGCAAGACCTGCTCGGAACGAGTATGCAAACACTATAAGACGATTCACGACTATACGATAGATACACTGATTATCTGCGTGGAAATCAAAGTATCTGTATCCGACTTTCACTCAAACCATGGGCATAATCATGTCGGACATTGCAATTATTATGCAATTCCCGCTGCCATGTACCAAAAGGTCAAGGATTTGATTCCGGAAAATATAGGGATATTGATTTTCTATGAAGGCAACGAAAAAGGCGAGGGATACTGCGGTATCCGCAAGAAAAGGGAATGCATTCCACAGGAATTGACCGAAGAAAAACAGAAATGGCTCATCATGTCTGTTGCAAAGCGGGCTGCAAAAATCAGCTAATTCAACCCGAAGACTTCTCAGCAGCTACTCCAGAACGGAGCGGCTGCTGCTTTTTTATGCCAGTGATATAAGCCGTTGAAATATATTTTTGAAAGCACGAACTGGTAAAATACACAGAAAAACTAAAACTCGGCTCGACCCGATATATTGTCTTCTGCTGCAAAGTAGGTACAGTAGTATTACGAAAACTGGAAAAATAATGCAATGCAGGAGATATTTATGGAAAAACAAAGAAAACAAATGACAGTATGTTTGGTGCTTGCCGTAATCATCGTCGCGATAGCTGCCATGGTGCTGATGGATATTGCTGCCACAAAAATCACAGGTGTGCAGCTTGACGTGCCGGATACTATTGAATGTTCGGACACCTATACGATTATACCGGAATTCTCTTATACGCAGAGGAAACCAAGCGAAAAACGGTTGGAGAAAGAACTGGAACGCCTCGGTATGCACTATTCGTCTGATGACGATACGGTCTTAACAGTAGACGAAGAAGGTATTATCCATGCGGTGGGAGTAGGAACAGCACATATCATGTATGCGGACAAGAACGAAAAGCTTGTTGCCACAAAAGCAATCAGTGTAGTTATCTCTCCTAAAGAACTGACTATGCCAGACACAGTTCGCTTAACACCGGGGATGGTGGAACAGCTCAATCCGAGCATTGAACCGGCGAATGCCACATATACAGACATCCAATACATATCTGGTGATACAGCGGTTGCTGCGGTTGATGTGACAGGAAAAATTAAGGGGCTTGAAAAAGGAGAAACAGTAGTCACAGCGAAAATAAAAGGAACAGACATAGCAGCGGAAACAACCGTAATCGTACAACCGCAAATCGAAAAGATAGAAATCAAAAACGGAACAATCAGAACAAAAGACGGAGATACAGAACAAATACTGTACTCTATCGTTCCGGAAGACGCATTCATTGACGGTATTTCGTTCCAATCAGAAAATCCGGAAGTAGCAACGATTGACGAGAACGGAACACTCACGGCTATTGCAAGTGGAAGCACGACAATCACAGTCACAGCAGGTGATGTCAGTGCGACTTGCAAGGTGATTGTTCAGCAAAACATGAAAGCAGAAGGTCCTATGCCGGGGCGTATAGTTATACCTGAGCTGAATATCAACACAGGACTCATATATGGCTGCACACAAGAGATTACTGATGCAGTTGATTCAGCCGCAATATGGGAAACAGGTCAGGGCATTACCGTAGCCGACCACTGGAACCAAGGGAATTATACAAATATCCAATACTCCATACCGGGAAGCACGATTGCCTATATCGACGGCACGAAATACATTTGTACGGAATACTTTAAGGGACACAATACCGGAACATGCATCACAGACAACGCGGGCAACGATGTCATGAATACGCTAGGTGCAGGAAAAGCGTTGCTGTATACCTGCAACGGATGCTGGCAGAATGTGCATGTAGCTATTTATCAGATGGCTGCCAACTGATAGCAAAAAAGGGGCGAATTGAGAAAAAACGAGAAACAATTCTGCGCGTAATCGAGATTGATTGAAAACAGCAAATGTGGTATAATATAAATAGCATAAAAAGCACGAAAACAAAATAACCGCAGAAAGGTAAGGACCTATTCATGAGTACAGAGCTTGTCGCTATCGAAAAAATCGAAATCAGACACGGGGACAAAAATGCTGATGAAATCAGAATGGAACTCGTAAAGTATCTGCATCAATTTTTAGATTCTGCCAGCATCGAATCTATGACGCTGCACGACTTGGCAATCAGTATCAACGGGGAGATGATTCTGTATCTCGTTGATAAGACAGGCGGAAAAGGTCTTCGCGGTCTGGATGAAGACTGGCAGAAAGACCATAAGACAGTTGATTCCGTGAACATGATTCTGAACGATGTAGATGTGACGGTCGTACTGTCGTATGAAATGATTCACTATTTCAGTAACGATACATTCTATGGATTTAATTACTGGAGCGATGTATTGCAGGGCAACGCAAGTGATGCTGTGACTTACCATGGTTTGGAATACTACGACTGTGAGTCCAGTATTTCTATGCTTCATTTCGAAAACGGCGTTCTTACCGATTCTCCCGATTATGTATCGGAGAAAAAAGTGGCCGACATCCCTGCATGGTTCTGCTATAACTTTGAGTTGGACTTGGAGGTCGATGACGAGTTTTCGGCTGACCAGCGTACGAGAATTGAGAAGGCGCTGGATTCCATAAGAGATATGTCAGGCATTGAGGATGGAGACTTTGCCGACATAGACGAAACCACTCTTCATATTTTCTCCAGTATGACAGTCAAAAAGGAGCAGGTCTCCGTGTTTACCGATTTCTTGACCACAATCAGAGAAATTGCGGTAGAATGCGACGCCACACTGGATGTAACAGCAGAGTTCGTGCCTTTGGATTTCGAAGAGTTTGCCGCTATGATTATGGATTTTGAAAACGGAAAGGCGGTACCGAAATATTTCCGGTATTGATGGTGTCAAAACTGTCATGACATATAATGAGGCATTTCCGCTCTGGGTAGCAGAGGTATACCGGAACCACGGCTATGAGCCGGACACATGGTACGGGTCAGAGGTTGCTGAAAAAATGCACAAAGAGGCTTTGGCAACCTACAAAGGTCCTCCAGCCACGATGCTGGATTATGTCGAAGCCATCCCGTCCGAGGAAGAGTTCGAGTATTTGGATTACGCAATTCAACAACTGCGCAAAGATAACATTAACCTGAATGCACTTCCAGACAAGGAACGCTGGGCGGTAATGGATAGAATCATTGCGGAATATGCAGAGCATAAGAATACTCATACATCCCGCGCCAAGCAGGTACAAAAGACCTCAATGCAGGCAGCGCTGGAAGAAGAGCGGGAGGCTCTCTCACAGACTGCTCAGCGCAATGCGAGCCGGTACAGTGAGGCAGAGGATGCCACAAAGGATTTTGTAATTAGGTAGAGGAGCAGACAGAATGGTCAAGATTTACGGTCACAGCGATGATATCGTTTGTATCGAAAATTCTCGATACTTCGAGAATGAAATCGAGTGCTTCGATGTCGCCGGAGTCAGGCTTTTTCTGGATGACGGCACGATTCTTTTTATTTGCTACTCCTCCGGTGTCTGGCGCATTTTCATCGAACAGGAAGGCTCCGCGCCGCACAAGCACAAGGTCTGTCAGGAAACGAGTGAGGACGACTACAGCGACGAATTCTATACAGAGGCTGATGTTGTTCGGCATGAAATTGCATCGGCGAGAAATTGAGTCAATAACCCACGACTAAAGTCGCGGGTATCCTTGCCATAATTTATGAAAGGAGCTGCGAGCATAAACTCGCGTACAAGATATGGTTGATGCTAAAACGAATGATTCCCAGAAGAAAATCTATGTGCTCGACACGAGCGTTCTCTTGTCTTCTCCGTATGCTATCTTCGCATTCGATGAACATGTCGTATGGATTCCATACAATGTAATCACAGACCTTGACGCAATGCGCAAAACCACGAACGAGGCAAGCAAGAACGCACAGGAGGCGCTCAGAATTATTGAGGAACTGCGCGAACGCGGAAACCTGCGCGAAGGCGTGCCTCTTAAATCCGGCGGCATTGTCTGCGTCGGGAATAGCCGGAGCCAATCCCCGATTGAAGCAGCGCAAGCCCTGCCCTCAAATAGAATCGTCATCATCGTTTCTAACAGCACTGCGGTGCGCATCATGGCAGAAGAAGCTGGATTCAGAGCCGAGGTCTACCGTTCTGACAGCGTGGATACCGAGAACCGCTATCTGGGTCGCACGGTAGCATACTGCTACAATGACGACATTGACCGGTTTGGTATCCCGAATACCATTCCGGTATCAGAGGCAAAGGCAGATTCTGAATACATCGAGAATGAGTTTGTGACAGTAAAACGAGCCAATGAATCCACACTCGGCATCTATCAGGTAAAAGGCAATAATCTGGTCAGATTGAACTTTGACGCAATGCATCCATACGGCGTAAAGCCTCGAAATGCAGGTCAAAAAATGGCAATGCATGCACTGCTCGATTCGCTTGAATCTTCTGCGCTAACAATTTTGATGGGCGATGCAGGCACAGCAAAGACATTCCTGTCCCTTGCTTGCGGTCTGGAACAGACGGTAGGGGAAGACCCCAAATACCGGAGTATGCTTGTCGTTCGCCCGAATGTAAAGTTCGATGAGACCGTTGGATTCCTCAAAGGCAGCGAGGCTCAAAAAATCAATCCGCTCATTCGTCCTATCATGGATAACCTTGACCAGCTTACAGCGGTGAACAGTGAAGATTATGGCACAAAGCAGGGCAAGGGCGGCAAGAAGAGCAAATTCGCAACGGAAGAGGCCGAAGATAAAATCGTGGCCCCGAACTCGTATGCGCAGTACCTTTTCGATTCTGGAAAGATTGAAGCGCAGGCGATGGAATATATGCGCGGTCGAAGTATTCGTGACCGGTATATGATTATCGACGAGGCTCAGAACATGACCCCGCTGCAGGCGTTCGGCATTATCAGCCGCGCAGGTGTCGGTACGAAAATCATTCTGACCGGAGACCCGAATCAGGTAGATAACCCGCTTCTGGACTCTAAGACGAACGGTCTTACCTATGCTGCAAATGCTATGAAGGGCAGTAAGGTCTGTACGCAAATCACATTCGAGGAATCTGAATGTGAACGCTCGGAACTTGCGAAAGAAGCAATTAAGCGCATGAAAATCAAGGGGAAAGGTAGAGAAAGCCGCTGATGCGCTGGTTCACATCCGATACGCATTTTGCAAAAACTGGGGATAAAATCCTTCGCCGTGAAATGCGTCCCTACAAGACCATCAAAGAGTATTGCGATGACCAAATCAGGATTTGGAATGAGCAGGCGTCAAAGGACGATGTCATTTATCATCTTGGTGATATGTGCAACTACAATGGCACAGAAAAAGATTTCCTGCCGGGGTTAATGCTTGTGCAAGAAGTCAATGCAAAAGTCATCCTCATTATGGGCAACAACGAGGAACGCGTCATGCAATATTGTTTTGAGAACAATTTTGAAAAATTCAGAGATTTCTGCATAAGACACGGATTTCTCGATGTAAAACAAAATGATACCATCTCCATAGATGGCGCAAAACTGTACCTTGTACACAGGCCAATCGACTGTAAACCGGGAATGCTGAATCTGTATGGTCATGTCCATCGGCAAGGCGGCATTTGGAGTCCGTATGGGTTCAATATCTGTGCTGATGTGAACCATTTCAGGCTGTACAGCGAAAACGATATACGTTTCTTGATTTCGCAGAAGGCAGCATGGGACAACGATGCGGATACAAAGTTTTTAGCAGGAATAGAATAAAAGATTTTTTAAAAAAATTCTTGCCATCTGCTGCAAAGTTAATATAATAAAAAAGCACAATAAGTAAAAGGTTCATGGCGCAAGCTATGGACATCACCATATTAACAATCGGGATACCGCTATACATCTTTGTGTAGCGGTATTTTTGTCGTTGTTAATACAAGACGAGGAGGTACTAATGCGAAAGCACGAAACCTACGAGGAGGAGTACGAGGAGTACGACCTCCCGACCGAACCTCAGGATGAACCTGAGGACCCGCAGGCCACCATCGAGCAGACGGTCGTCAACGGCCACTGCATCTCCATCGAGAAGTTCTTCGACGGCTTCTCTGTTGGCGACTATGTAAAGTCGCCCTCCGGTCCCGTGGACATCCTCGCAGTTCGTGACTGCGACGGCTATCCGTTCCCCTACACCTGTGCGACCATCGATGAAGCACGCGCAATCTATGCGGCGTGCATCAAGGCCGCCAGCGAACCGTGGGAGAGAAAGGAAACTGAGGAAACTCAGTAACCCGCGTACCTCCCTGCAACCCTTATGGGTTGCGTTAGATTGAAACGCAGGGATAACCTGCGAGTAGCGACGGATAGCTAAATGCTATCAGAGAAAATCATACTGACATATGATTTCCTCAACCTGAGCCTTGCAGAAATGCAGGGCTCTTTTTAGTTGACCAAACGGCAGAAAGGTGGTATAATATAAGCATTAAACGGAGAAAAAATAGATGATAAGCAAAATTTTACATTCGGCAATAGAAAACAATAATGGGAAAGTAGTTGTTCTCAGTATACAGAAAAAATGGTTAGATAAAATCAAGTCAGGGAAGAAGACACTTGAAATCCGAAAGTCCTCTCCATGGGATTTACAGTATCCTTTTGCAGTCATGTGTTACGAAACAAAAAAGGAAGGTGGTTGCGGGAAAATCGCTGCCGCCTTTGTCTGTAACGAAATCGAAACGCTGCATTGCTTCGAGGATTTAGCATACACGGCAACAGGGGATGAAATTCCGGCAGTAACCAAAAGGTTTTGCGAGCAAGGCTGTATGAGTCAAAAAGAGCTATATGATTATGGGCGAACCACTGGCCGTTTGTACGGATGGCATGTGTCTGATGTAGAGTTGTTTGATGCAGAACTTCGAGAAATAGGTGTACGCCGAGCACCTCAGTCATGGCAGTACGGAAAAGTTGAGGTATAATCGTGAATACATCATTATTTGTGGCGACAATAATATTGGTTTTAGTAGGCGGCATTATCGGTTTCGGGGGAATATTGGCTTCGTTTTGTATCCCATACTCCCCGTACTTTGACGGGAAGCGCGTTGTAACCTATAGCGAAATCGAAGATATGAGACATCTGTGTGATGGCGTTCTCATCACGGGTGAAGTGATAGTAGTAGCTGCCATGATACTGATGTTTGTAAATATCGGGTAGTGAATTCGAGCAACAAATAAGCATGGTTGCACCGTCCTATGAGTACATTCGAGCCTACAGAAAGTACCGAGATACAGCTAAAGAAAGGAATGGACATGCTGGCTACGCCAGCCGCTTCATAACTACAGACGAACAGTACGGTCAGGGCGACCGAATCTTAAAGTCTGTGGAGAGTGGGCCTCTATCAAGGGCTGCGGCCTGCGGTAAGCCCGTGCTATGAAGCAGAAATCCATACTGAGTAACGGAGCAACCCGTGAAAAGCTGGAAGTCCGAAAAAATACTATGGGAAGACAGGAAAACATTGAAATTTTCGAGGATACATTTGCTCTGTGCAAGCGAAACAGTACGCTGCGCGACGCCATCGAGCAAAGCGCCAAAAAACAGAAGCTGTATACATAACGTTATCGACTATATGGAAACGGAGTGCAAGCGAGCTGGCATCCAATTTGTGCGAATCAAGCCGAGAAAAACGTGGGAAGAATTGTATGATAAATGCGGTTTCCCAACAAGAAAAATAAGATGGTGTAACGGTCACTATAAACTTGATGCAAAGCGGCAACTATCCAAATGGCTGAACGAAGTCGGTTTTTATGTAGTGCATTACATAGGCTATTGCGCCGATGAAGAACGCCGTTTTAACAAGCGGTTGAATGCCAAAAAGTTAGAGATATACCCTCTCGCAGAAAACGGCATTAACGAGGATGTGATTTTGGAATGGGCAAAGACGCAGCCAATTTTCAACAACTACTACAAAACCAACAAGCGCTGCGGTTGTATGTATTGCCCTATGTCCTCGTATTTGAATTTCGCATATCTGTATAAATACTACCCCGAAAATTTCCGGTATATGCTTGAAAAAATGCGGGAAACGGAAGAATTGAGAGAGAAAGAGCTTGGTAGACCGTTCTCTGTGATTTCATCGAATCCCAAATACAATGCGGATTACTTGGAACACATTGTCAAAACAAAATGGCTCAAAAAGCTCAATGAAATGGAGTGTACAACAAAGCAAAAAAATATCGCAGCAGCAAAAAATCAGATTGAGATAGGTGGGTGAAAATGTGCAACAGGAAAATGATGACTTGTTAATTCACAGCGAGTACGCCAATGTGAGTGTTACACTGTTTTTCCATATAAGCAAGATGCCGGAACTCGGAGGAAGGCCGGGATACATCTACCGGACCATTAGTATGGTGGACGAGGCAGAGAAGCTCAAAATCGATGAAATCGAAAAGGAAAGACAAAAGCTCGCAACAGCATATCATCTTAGCATCGATGACGTAAAACCCATTACCGCGCAGGCCGCAGAGCTTTTGAAGACACCGCTTAACGGTATTGCAAATTGAGGGGACAAGAATGAATGACTATGAACGGGCGCTGATTCGCTATGTTGTTGATGGCGACATTCGAAACGCTCAAAAACAAGCAAAAATCATCTTAAACAAAATAGCGACCGAGAAAGATAGAAAATTCAAAGAGTATCAGCTAAAGAAACTCGATAATAAAGGCCCGGAACTCATTGAATTGCCCTATAATCTGCAGAAGATTATCGCCGCACAGGATGTCACGAATTTCCCTGATGGCAGATTTCTCATTCGGCCGGAGGAACAATCTGTTGTCAATAAACTTCTCAATACAAGAGTTGCAGCGTTGCGGTTGCAGGAACTGGGAATCCACTACACATCTTCTTTGCTTTTGACGGGGCAGCCGGGAACAGGAAAGACAGAACTTGCACGGTATATTGCGCATGTGGCAGATTTGCCTTTTGTCGTCGTGAAGTTTTCCGGCATCATCAGCTCTTCTTTGGGACAGACTCAAACGAACATCGGAAACATGTTCGACTATGCGAAGAGAACGCCTTGTGTTTTGTGCATTGATGAAATCGATGCGTTGGGTACGATGCGAGGGAAGAAAGACGACGTGGCAGAAATGAGCCGTGTTGTAATCGCTCTCATGCAGGAGCTCGATAATATCAAAAACGATGTCATCGTAATCGGAACGACAAATCGCCCTGACCAGTTGGATGAAGCCTTGATTCGCAGATTCGTTCAGAGACATGAGGTCAAACCCCTCAATCAGGATGACATTCGGGAATTGGTGAGGAAGTTTAACGACTCTGTTGGGTACCCCATGGATGACATCCAAATGGATGTGTTCTGCTCTCAGTTTGGAATAGAAGCTACTGCCAACACTGTGATTTCCGCATGCACAGAACGAATCATTGAAAAAATTACGGAGGAAGTAAAGCAGGAACAGGCATGATTGGGCATATTCAGCCTATGTGAAGAACGAGGTGCCTATAATGACTAAAAAGCCAGAAATATGAGTTTACGCGGAGAGCCCTTATTTGAGGGACTGAATTTCAAGGAATTGTTCGGAAGAGAACTTGTTGTCGATAAAGAGTTTTTGAGCTATGACGGCATTCCGTTGCTCTGTGTATGCAAGGACGAAGACGAAAAATTGTATTTCTGTAACTGCACAGAAGTACGAAGCGAAGAGCGCTGGGTTCTGTATCCGGCAACGAAGCGACAAATAGAGCAAATCGTCAGCAAAAGCAAAACCCCGGCCGAAGTATTTCAGGATAGCCGTGTAGTGTATATGTATACCATCGGCTTAGATACAGGCCGAGGAACATTGAGGGAACTGACTGTCGATGAACTGTCAGATGCAGACAAGCTTCCGGAAGGAGCGTATGTGTAATGAGCAAGCACGAACTCGGCGCAGACCGCGTTCTCCACGAAGGAGCTGGCTACCGCGACAAGTACAAGTTCAAGAGCCAGAAGCCGCCAGTCGGCAGCAGAGAAAATCCGTCCGACCCGAAGCAAGAGGGGACAGATGCGGTGTATATACCCGATACCGCCAAATGGATGAAAAAATAAACCACAGGTTGATTGACCAAAACAATAAAAGTGGTATAATGTAATCAGAACGAAACGAAAGGAGACAACCGAAGATGCTACACAATGTTCGCGCTATGTCGTTTAGTGAATATAGTTACGAGTCTGAGTTCGAATCCTACGAATCCAGCTTTGTTTCTCATACTCATCGACAGGCAAAAACAGACCATGTACAGATGCGGTGCGTCTCTAAACGATAACTGCATTTTCACACGCTGCTTGTCGAGTCATTTCGGCAGGCAGCGCTTTTTTGTTGCCTGCAATACAGAAAGGCAGCAAGAAAATGAACGTTCCAACTATCGATATCGTGCAGACGGGTGCCAATATCAAGGCACTGCGAAAAGCGGCAGGCATCAAGGTCAAGGATGTGGCAGACACGCTCGGCGTATCCACGCAGGCGGTAGCCAAATGGCAGGCAGGCACTGCACTTCCTACCATCGACAACCTTGTGATTCTCGCCGCGATGCTCGATACGAAAATCGATGACATCCTTGTCATCGCATAAACCCTCGCCGCAGGATTGCGGCTATATGGCCGAATAGACGAATTGGTTAAGTCGCAAGCCCTTCAAGCTTGAGAGTATGGATTCAAGCCTATTTCGGTCATCCATATGTGTCGGTATGCAAGAGGTTAAAGCAGGCGGTCCGTAAAACCGTTCCGTTACGGTTCGTAGGTTCGAATCCTACTCGGCACACCATTTATGGCCTGCTCGACGAAATGGTTAAGTCATCTCCCTCTCACGGAGAAGGTTGTGGGTTCGATTCCCACGCAGGTCATCATATGCTCTTGTAGCTCAACTGGTAGAGCAGCGGCTTGAAGCGCCGCGTGTAGTTGGTTCGACACCAACCGAGAGCACCACGAGGCGAAATGCCTCTTCATATCTCAGTCGTATAGCGGTCTAATACGCATCCTTCATACGGATGATATCGCAGGTTCAAATCCTGCCTGAGATACCATATGGATGAGTAGCCAAGCGGCGAAGGCAGCAGACTGTAAATCTGTGACGTTGGATACATCGAAAGTTCGAATCTTTCCTCATCCACCATTTATGGCCCGTTAGACAAACTGGTAAAGTCACCTGCCTTTCAAGCAGGAATTTTGATGGTTCAAATCCATTACGGGTCGCCAACGGATTGTTCATTTACACTGTAAACTATATCTGTAAACCATAGAACAAGCTCATAACGACAATGTTTATGAAAATGTTTCTATACTTTACAGTTGGCCGAACGTGTAACGGAACAAACGAAGAGCTCATCTTGCATGAATGTGCAAGGTGAGCTCTTGTTTTAGACAAAAGCTGCACGACCTTACTAAGTCGTGCGGCTTGCTTTTTAGAACTTAATTCGGCATCTTTATTGCAGATGAAGTTCCTTGGGATACCCTTGAGGAACTGGTG